>VTLG01000492.1_pt1 | contig 115064 bp, 113 predicted proteins | sample 4694571 | NCBI WGS metagenome assembly VTLG01 (sample SAMN12604809, study PRJNA352737) | marine metagenome | biome: ENVO:00000447; feature: ENVO:00000209|ENVO:00000569|ENVO:01000036; material: ENVO:00002151; isolation source: viral sequences binned using virsorter ... | reverse complement strand
AGTGACAATCTAACTGAAGCGATAGAGGACGCGAAAAAGGCTGGTGACCACAAGAAGAAGAAAGGCAGCAAGCGAAGAAAAGAGTTTGAGGAATTGAAGGAATTGAGAGGATTAGTCGACAACATGACTGCGATAAAGATAGGCATGTTCAATGCCCATCAAGGAGATATGGCCATACGGCAAGACAAGGACACCGCCTTCGGTACGAAGTCGTTCACGGAGTCCAAGGAAGACAGCGTCCACTTGGTATCTCAAGCACACGCGAAGAGATTGCTGGCAGCCATGGACCGTGGAGTGCCGTTTGTTAACAGCCTCCTCCCACTAGGGCATGGTGGAGATATGAGCATAGCGAGAGGGGGAGAGGGCTCAACTGCGAAAATGTCGGCCTATCGTGCGAAAGTCATAGGCAACAGAAGCATTGGGATGGCCCCTAATGACAGAATAGCAGAACTGAGAAACATCGTGAGGGAAGGGCAGAAGGGAATCTTGCAGCACAGGATGGGCTACACACCACACCAAGTCTCACAGATACTCAACTTGCATGGGGACCCAAAAACTTCCAAAGTAAATCATGGGGACATAGTCGACATATGCACTAAACTGGGAATACATGCGTCATACGTGCTTCCTTACCAGCATGAGGTCGAAGGGAAAGACCCCGATGAATTGAGACAGATATACCGAAGCAGGTATGAGGATATCAGGAGAATGGCAGAGGAAGCGTATGAGAACACCCATTGGGCAGAAACCCCATCAGCGCCCGAGTCAATATACCAATACTCTCAAGCAGATACGAGTCGTATCCCGTTCGATACACCTGAAGACGATAATGTGCAGACGTCCTTCGATTCGCCCCTAGATTCGGCATTCTTCATTCTCAAGAATATCATATGATTCTTTTCTGATAATGTATATTTATTATTGTTAAAGAAAAACAGAAGAAAATCAAGAAGGTGGTCATTCTCAGCACAGGAGAGTATATGTGCCCCACCTCTGTCGGATAAGCGAGGAAGACGCTATGACAATGTCAAGCCTGCCACCTATGTCGCCTAAAGATACCAACGCCGACGAAATTAGAGTTTTGGGGCTCATAACCTTCGTTTCGATACTAGTAGGAGCCGCAATCGCCGTGTTCGACGCGGGTTTATGGCTCAAAATGGAAGGAGAGGTCCGCACTAACGCAGTAACCTACTCCATGGGCGCTTTCACGCTCCAAGGGATGTCCTTCGTCCTCTACAAACTGCTAATGCAGGAGAATCTGGACCACAGAGCGTCTTTCGCTAGGATGGATAGGGAGAGGTCACGCAAGATGAACACCATGCAGCAAGCCATGGCCAACAAGCAGATGGAGGTCGAGATGAGGATGCAAGAAGCCCAATTCATCAGGCAATTGCAGTTATTGGAGAAGGAAAACGAACTCGGCATTGGCCAAAACTACATGAATACCGATAATGGCATGCCATCACATTCCGCCGCTACGAAGGACAGCATAGACCTCGGTGGGTCGAGTGCAGTCAGCAAGAGTCAGAGTAATAAGGCGCAAGGTCGTGACAAGAGCGGCAAGTTTGCCAAGAAGGACTGATTATGGGTTGGCTTTTCCACACACCGAGCGACGATACCACTGAAGCGACCCTCAGGGGTCTGCACATGGCGAATACTTTGGACAACTACTATGAGTACGGGTGGGGATGGGCCAGAACCCTCTTTTTCACCACTGTCGCCGTCTTCGTGACTTCCTACATCGAGAAGGCCTTGGATGTCAGTGTATGGGACAGGACTGTGGAATGGTTTGTGGAATATGCTCAAGAAAAGGTCAGTGGGTGGACGTGATTTGTTGAATGGTAGGCGTAGCAGGCTCAGTGCTGATGGGCGCAGTGGTCTACGGCAAGGAACTCTACAATTTTCTGAAACCGAGGAAGATTGGAGTGTACGGGCCGTCCATGGTTGGAAAGACTACGTTAGACAGGTACATGACGACTCCCGGAGAGATGGACGATATCGAAGAGAGGACGATGCATACTTCACGCCTAGTAGGAGGGGGTCACGTTCTCCCCAAGGCTACGAGGAAAAGAGTGAGGTGGCATGGGGAGAAAAGAGTCGTCCACTCCGCAGACATCGGAGGACAGCAGAGGTTCTGGAACCTATGGATAGACGACATGGTAGAGAGGCAAGTCGAAGTCGTGGTGTTCATGATAGACGACAGGGCCACGAACGGAAACAATGGAGACCTAATCGACGCAGTGGGAGGTCTGGAGTTCCTAGTCGATTCCCTCATCGAGAGGAAATGGCGCTATCGCAGCATCAAGACGTGGTTCAAAGGCAAGAAGTACGCCCCCAAGCAAATCTGGGTGATAGCGAACAAGGCAGACACGTGGTGGGACCAGAATGCAAACATCCTATGGCAGTCAAAAAGACTGCGAGAACACAACATATTCGACCCTTATCGGCCAGCGATGGTGAAACTCCAAAAAGCAGGGATACCCTGCCGAGTCAACATGATGGCCACGAAGATAGGGTGGAACGTCGAGCAGAGCCTACTGGAGATGCTCAGTTGGTGATATAAATGGTAATGAATACGATAAACCCCTTTGGACAAACAGCCGGACAGCCCCTAGCCGCACAGACTAGCCAGCAGATGCTGAACGTAGCGGCAAACTCGCAAGTGCCACTATCTCAGTTGCAACAGATGGCCCAAGCCCAGAACATGATGCAAGATGCTGCTATGCAACGCCACATAGAGATACCCAAGGTGAACTTCTACCCATCGAACCACCCCAACCCGAAAAAGGCCAGAAGAGCAGATATCAGACAGGCCTACAAGTTGCTCGCACCTACCAAGCGAAGCATATTCTCACCGAGGAGGTACTGGTTCGGGGGTAAGTACGCTTTCACTGGAGACGCCACTAGGTGTGTAGTAGATGGATGCGACATAGACGAGTTACTCAGGGCTGCAGGCAATGTCTACGAGATGATAAAGGACGAAGAGACAGGAGAGTCGTTATTCGACCTGTATTTCAAAGACCCTGTCACGGGAGCACCTCAGGCCTTCCAAGCCAGAGAGAATGTGACGAGTGGGAGGCTTCTCCGTGGGACTTACTGCCCGGAGCATCTCCATCTGTATCATTTGCTGACCAAGTGGGAGAAAGCGGAGCAGGAGGAGGAGAGTGGTAGCACTAGCAGCCTCAAGAACAAACTGAACAAAGGAGTGTCCATGGTCACCGTACCAGTGGCAGGGTTTGCCATGAAAGACAACACGCCTCCCTCATTAGCACCTTACGAGCCATTCTTCAACATGGTGAAGCAGGATAACATACCCGTAGTGCGACTCAAGAACGCAGCAGGGCAGGACGAGCAGGTGATAGTCATCTTCGACATGAAGCAATTCCAAGACGGTGGCAATAATAGGCAACTCACGGACGCAACGATGAGTGCGCCACCAGCCCAGATGGATTTGCCGGGAGTAAGCCCGAGCATGGGTCTCTCGGAACTGTTAAGCCAAACCGCTCCTCCCCCCGTAGCAGAGGAAACCCCAGCGGAGGCGACAGAATGAACGGCCTATTCGGTAATTCGGCATCACAGCAGAATGGGGCTCTCTCACTTGGTTTGCCCAACAATCAGCAGACTCTGCCCATGCAGGGCTACGGTCAATCTCAAATGGGGTATGGAATGCCTCAGCAACAGGCTGGGATGGGTTTCGGTGCTGGGATGATGGGAGCCATGGGCATGAACCCGGCTGCTCCAATGGCTCCACCTTCTGACCTAGAGGTAATGGCTGCTTTGATACAAACGAGCGTTCCCATGGATAGATGGTTAGCCGGTCCTAACATGGAGATGCTAGTCTCCCTCCTCTACAAGGTCAGTGCCTTGGCTACTGTGGACGTCCTCAAGAATGTCAGCATTACTGAGGATGCAGATGGTAAGATGGTATTCGACTTCTCTTCGTTCGCCAATGCACCTACCACAGATAGCGTTACCATGGAGTCCAACAACCTGAAGAACGCAGCGACCATGACTCGAGACCAAGCCATGCAACAGCAGCAAGCCATTCTCAACATGGTGCAGCAGAACATGATGAGCGGTGCTCTCAGTGCAGCGATGGCCAATCCCGGAATGATGGAGAGCATGGGCTCGGGTATAGGCAGCATCTTCAGAGGTGCGCTCGGTCTACCGTCTCCTACACCAAGTGCGGGGGCGATATGATGCCAACAGACACATTCAATGACGTCATGTTCGGAATACACGATATGACTCAGATAAAGAAATCCTCGCTCGTTGACATGATAATGGTGCAGGTGATATCCCTCACTCTGGGTGCCTTCCTCCTCATCGCTTACGCAGCGTATGACATGAATCAAGAGGAGATGATGTACTCCATGGGGATACTATTCACTAGCCTGTTACTCACTGGGACTGTCTACCGACGTCTCGGGGAGAAAGGCTGACCACTTCCCCATCGGGCATTCGCTACTGGCCAAGCGTGTCTTGTAATTCAGGAAGCACCCACAGAGGTTGCATTTAGCGCCTTTCTTGTGCTCGCACCCACCACATATCGCTAGTCGACGCTCTTGTTCCTCCTGAGGTGCGTTGTTCTGCGTCACGATGTCCTTCGCCGCTCGTCTCAGGCTCTTCACCGTCTCCATATCCATGGGCACACCCATGACCTTTCTAGCCCGCGACAAACGAAAGCCCTTAGAGAGCGGTCCTCTTCTCACACCCTGTGAGCGGGCGGGTCACACGTCAATCTTGCGCTTTCTGCCAACATGGCGATAGGGACACTCTAGAAGAAGGACTGACTTCTGGAGCCATCATACCCAAGATGCTGGACAAGGACATGGGTTGGAGGGAAGGCACTGCTGACAGGCACTTCCGCAATCACATGGGAGAGTATCACATGGGCTCCAACAGCGAGTGCGTCGTCTGCACGCACCCCGAGCGAGCAGAAGTCGAGCAGGCTTACTTTACAGGCGGCATGACGACTGAGACCATAGCAGACATCATCGGCTGTAGCGAATCCACGGTATATCACCATTTGAAGCACCATCTGAAGCCGTTAGTGCAGAAGAGCGCGGCTGATATCATATCAATTGCGACAGGCAAGGAGATGGACATCATGAGAAGCAACTTAGAGCGCATGAACGGCGAATTGGGACTGTTTCTCGATGAGGCCGATAGAAATGACCCAGCCTACGTGAAAAACATCATCGGCCTCCACAAGGAGGTCAGAGAGACCCTTTCCACCATGGTCAGGTTCCAAGAGAAGGCAATGGGAGAGACCAATCAGACCATACAAGCCGATACTGTGAACATCCTGAAGGTGGAACTAGCCAAGGAGTCACCTGAAGTGTGGAAGAGAGTCAGGTCCAAGTTACTGGAGGAGGAAGAGCCCGATGCGTAATTTCTTTGAGGTCCCCGTACACAGACTCATGTGCAAAGACGTCAGAATGCATCAAATACTCACAGAGCCTCGCCCTCTCCATTACAAGGAGATGAGGCTGTTCTTGGACCTATTAGCGGAAGTGGTAGACAGGTGGTATGAGGCAGTCGCTCCCATCCATGACGATATCTCCATGAATCACAACTCTCATCAGCGACTGGTCAGAGAGGTGAAAGACTCATACATCATACTAATGGAAGATGATACAGAGAGTGTGTTCGAGGAACGCGAGAGACTGGATTTGCTGTTTCACCAATTCAGCGAGATGCTCCAGTCATTCGCTAGTGTGTTCTCCTCTCCCTTTGAACTCATCACATTCTACCGTGACATACTTCGCAGACTCGAATTGACCAATGACATCATCATGGAGGGAAGGCATGGCTGGTAAGATATTCGTAAAGAATACATCTGGCACCGGCACTACTGCCGGGATGCGCTTCAACCCAAGAGAAGCCCCAGAGTTCGTAGAGGAAGACAGAAACCTAGGGCGCGATGATGCAGAAGGAAAGGAGAAATACGACCGGAAGCAAAGGGATGAGCGAGACAAGAGACATGACAAGATAGAGGGTATGAAGCATGTCTCTATCCCAGTCCCCGGAAAGGCAAGACCTGAAGGGGACGACCAAAGAAACGACGAGGAACTGTCAGAGATGACGGGTCCTGCAAGTAGCACTGGGGCACCTCTCGATGCCGCTACAGGAGCCAAGACTGGGTCGGGCTCCGCTATGGGAGGTGCTCCAGTCAACATAATGACTGGAGATGTAATGATTGTCGGTGACGATATCATTAGGAAGCGAAAAAGGCGCATAGGTCGTCACGGGAGAACGGAAACCGTATCTGGACACCGAACCCGAGAGCGCAGTAAGGAAACTGCTCGACATAGAAAGGGTATGGGAGGCAGTACTGAGGAGAAGTACTACAACACCAAAGGACTGCCTAGTAACAATACAAAGAGACCCGATTTGCAAACGACTAGGATGAACACTCTCAATAGGAGAACGAGTAACTCTCGGGGCAACAAAGGAATGAGGCAGTTAGGCACTCGTCGACGTACAATGAAAGGTCGACAGTCTTGGCAGGAAGACATGAGAGTCAGGAACAGCGGAATAGAGAGAAACAGAGTCGCTAGGCGAGAGGGTACGGGGCGTTATACCAAAGCACACATTGGTTTCATGCCGACTAGGTCTACCATGGCTCATTCTGCTGTTAGCAACATACCACAGAGCGCGTATCAAGTTGCGAAGCAAATGACACCCTCTCCAACCAAGGCTCCTTACAAGTCAGGAGTCGCTAGGACAGTCGCTGGAGGGATGGACATAGGCACCCAAACTGCTACAGCACCTAGTGGAGTGGCTGCTGGCATGGCGACTGCGGGTCCCGGCCAATCCATGTTCGCTACAAGCAACGACATCCTAGCAGACGCTGAGGAACTCTTGCGAAAAGCAAGCATATCAGCCGGGGACCTGTTGGAACTGAGACAACTCATAAGAGAACTGAGAAGGGCCATCAGGTCCAGCAAACTAGCGAAAGGCGTCGGGGAAGACGCCGAGCATGATGATGAGAGGCCGACTCCTAACGCACATAGGAAGACTACGTCGAATCCCACCGGAGCCACAGAGACAGACCCAGATGACGACCCCAGATACTGGGGTGCCCACCCACTGGGCTTACTTCTACCCCGGCGAGGACACATGTAATGACTGGAGTCATTCTCATCAAAGGGCACGGTGTCTTCACCACCGATGCAGTTCACGATTTGTATGGGGAGGGTATGAAGAGAGCACTCTCACCTCATGAGACAGATGAAAAATTCGGAAGGGACGCAGACGGCAATCATGTAAATCCAATCCACGTAAATCCACACACGGGTGAGAAATGGGACCCTGAGCATTTTCTAATCAAGGATAGATTCACTGCCATGGTAGACGAATGGGCTAGAACCATAAGAAAAGCCAAGCAATCCAAAGGCCAGCCAGTGAATGAGGAAGAAATCAAGAAATACATCAGGATAAAACTGAACAACTCCGCTCAAGCGTTCAATTCCTTCAAGGAAGAGGGAGATATACACCAATACCCAGTCATCTTCACCGATGTTGAGAATGGCACGGTCAACCCAGCCCTCATCACTGGTGCGCGGTCTCCTAGGTACCAGAAGCACGCCCGCACGCGAGTGGGCAATGATTGGCGAACAAGCGGGCAAGAAGTCCATCCTAGAGACATGAAGATAATGAACAACGCAGGACAGATTGTTCACGTGACGTCGAGCAATGTGCTACACAACAACCATGGGCACATGACAGAAGCAGAGACCTACGGTGGAATGAACATATTCGATGTCATGATGAGAGACGCGATTGCTGACCCCAACCAACCTGCTCTTTACATAGACGGCATAGACCACTCTAGAGTGAGACCGGGCAAATTGTCGGCTGGGGTCATCGAGCCTTCTGCTATGGTCTTTAGGAAAATGCCAGATGGCTCTTTCGTCCCAGCCCTGAAACGTAGCAAGTCAAACGCTCCTCACAACGACGGAAGACAACCAAAGACACAGTTCGCGCATGGCTCTCATGAGTATCTCAATGTACTCCTTTCCCTCCATCCAGCATTCTTCGAGCCTATCGCAGGAGCACAAGATAGAGAACAGCAGCGCTTGATTATAGCGCAAGACATAATGGGACCGGACGCTGACCCAGATTTTGTTCAGTCTCTGTCTAAAACGCCTGCCCTTGCTCTTCTGGCTAGGCATTTCCCATGGACAGACAGTGAAGGCAAGCGCAGGGCGACAGGCAAAGCAGTCACTGGCTCTGGCGACAAAGCCACAGGTGCTCTAAGGGTCCTTCGGCAGATAAAGCAGGCTTTGGCGGTCCCAGCGACTGATGGCCCCATGAGTCCGCAGGACAACGAGAGATTCACTCACTTCAACCACAACGCCGGTAATTTCGGCATCAGTAGACGACTTAATGAGCAAATAAAGATGTCTAGTCACGCTCCTTCAGATATGAAGGAACTGCTGGCTGCATCCATCATGCTCATGCAAAACACTCCCGAGTCAAGAGCAGCGTCCACTAATTTCCGTGATATTCGTGGTGTTGCTAATTTCGACACAGGTCAGTTCTACAAAGACCGTCTGCTCCGACGCTTCGGTGGCAATGTACAGCCATTAGACCCCAACAGCATACGCTTCATCCCACCACAGGACATAAGACGCATGCAAGCCACTCCCCCATCACCGAGAAGCAATGACATACCCTTTGCTGGGGAGGCTGGAGGGGGTAGGGGTCAAGCAGGCTATGCTGGCATCGGTTTGCATAATCCACCACGGGATGACGACGACGTTCAGACGAGCGTAGATACGCTCTTCGACGTCATGGAGAACCTGCAATCCGCAGATGCACGCATGAACAATCTCATCCTCAAATCCCTCCCTGCTCGCAGGAGATTCAACCTGTCTGATTCCTATGACGTACTCTCGCTCTGCGAGACGTTCTCGTTGGAGAAGCGTGATTTGCATTACATAGACCAGACCATGGGAGATTGGGGTAAGATAGCGCAGAATTTGAAAGTAGAGCCCGACGTGGTGAAGGCAGTGAAGGTGGCGTTGAGATGGTGAACAGACCCCCTACCAAGTGGAATACCGCTCAGAGAATGCTCTTGATAAAAGAAAGAGTATTCTATCCCTCAGATGATAAAACAGAATACAACTATCGCTTCAATACGAATCAGCAGCCTGAATTGGCTACGCGGCAGTATCAGACAGACATGCAAAACAGAAGCCCTCTCCCACCCCAACCCACCCCACAATCTAGGACAGTCGTGGAACCTCTCGTTTATGGTGACGAAGTCAGTGAGGGAGAGCGTGCTCTCGCATTCCGCCCAACTGGCCAGCGCAAATACAAAGAGGGAGAGCCAATAAGACAAGTAGACACACGTAGTTTTCTTTCTCCCGGAAGAGCACTTCAGGAATTGAGAGAGAGCAAAGCCCTAGGAGAGCGTGCAAGCCAAAGAAGCGCTGTTCTCAGAGACCCGAAGACTGGAGTAGGTCTCGCATCAGCAGACTTGCCTGACGAAGAGGGGAGAAAGCGCACCAAGAGGTTGCAGCACGCCTTCAAAAACCAACAGAGGTTTCTCGAACGCCTTTCTAGGGAGGGCAAGACCATACCCGAGGGTTTCGGTGAGTTCTCGGGTTTGCACCCCTCAGCGCTTCTGTCTCGCTTGAGAGACAACCCACAGGCATTCCTATTCTCAGGCAAACTCGGAGAGGGAATCGGAGAGCAGAGGATACCAGTCAAGAGGCCAGTGTTCGGGCCGGGTGGCCAGTTGGAGAGAATCTCCGCTCGTCATGGGAAGGATGGCTACAAGAGATTCATGGACAACCCCCTCGAGTCCTTCCTGACCGGAGTCCAAGGCTCCAAACTCAATCCAGCCAACTGGGGCTCTCCCGGTACGACGGAGTACAAGACTCGTCGGGCTCAGAATGAGGCATTGAAGGCTCGCATGGCTCTCCTAATGGAGACCGAGAAGCGCAAGATAGCCAACCCAGCATACCAGTCCCCCTCCAACGTCAAAACGCAGAACGCTGCCTTCATCAGGGATTTGGTGGCTAACGAAGCCTCCCCAGAGGCACGAGCGATGCTCAACGTGCTCGCTAGAGACCCGACAATGCAAGAGATAAACGAGAGGATAAAGGCAGAAAGTCGAGACAAGAGAGTAGCAGAAGGCAGAGAGCGGAGAGAGAAGCAGAAGGAGTTCCGTTTCGACAATCCAAAATACCTCAGGTACGGTGAACTGGGTGAGTATCTCAAAAACAGAGATGACCTGCCTTTCAAGACCAAGGGCGCTAATCAGCAGGTGATACTAGGCCGATGGCAGGAAGTGGCCAATCTACTAGAAAGAGGAGTGTCTCCAGACCAAATCCAGCGAATACTACCCCCGGAGTACTTCTTGGGTAACGAGAAGGCAAAAGGTAAGGGTAAGAAGTCCAAGGGCAAGAAGGTCGAGGAAGAGCGGGCCGCTGAAGAGCAGGCCGCTGAAGAGCAGGTCGGTGAAGAGGAGCAGGTTGATGACGAGGAACCAGACATAGCCGAGGAATATCGAGGCCTGCCCAAGAATGTTGGATTCACTGGGAAAGGCGAGCCTAGGATTCGTGATTTGAACAACACTATCAGAGAAATGGGTGGAACTCCAGAGGGGACTAGAAAAGAGAAAATAGAACAATTGAGATACCTCATGAATAATGAGCCAGTGGACACTGGCGACCAGCCAGAGGGAGACGCTGAATCTGCGAGTGGAGAACTGTCAGAAGAGGAGGAGGAAGCAATCGCTGATGCAAAAGCAGACAAGAAGGCTGCGCGAGAAAAGCAAATAGCAACTAACAGAAAGCAAATGACAGGCGTTTTCGGGGCAATGACATCCGGCAAGGATGCAGCATCCTCAGACGATGCTCAGGAGTTCATGGCCTTCGCTAATGCTGACCCCAACATAAAAATGCAGAGGCAAGGAGGATTCCATCTCACGACGCCTGACAAGAAGACTCTCAAGTTCGGTGTAGCGACCTCACGAGCCATTGCTAGTGGCAGTGGGAAATACAAGATAGACGAGCAATCAAACAAGAACAGGGCACAGAACGAAGTGCTCAAAGACGCCCTTACCAAAACAGGCGTGTGGAACACACTCAAACCCGAAGCGCGTACAAACGTGAGCACAGGTACAGATGTGAGTCATTGGGGAAGCATTTTCAGAGAGTTGACTGGTGCTGAGTTGTCAGAGTACGGAGTGACTGCGGGTGATGATGATGACCCAGACATGTTCTTGTCTGGTGAGCCTATGGAGCCCATTGATTTGGCGTGGGCGATATTGAAGGGGTTATGACATGGCCAGTACTGAAAGGGCCACCTTAGAGATAATTGAGGACATCGACTGGGAGATGGCGAAGAAGGACTTCAAGTTCTTCTTTGAGGAGATACTCGGGTGGCAGTTGGCCGACCACCACGCCAAGTGGTTTCACAACCTCAACACGCACAACAGGTACTGCGTGAAAGCGTCTCGAGACCATGGCAAGTCCACGCTGTTCCTCGGGTACCTCCTCTGGAAGGTGATATTCACTCCTCGTCTGGATACGATGATTTTCAGTCACAGTCTCGACCAATCCATCAGGCACATGAGGAGCCTGAACGACCTCATAGACTCCAGCCCGATGCTTGCCAAGATGAAAGACAAGGATGCTTGGTCCAAGACGTTCTTCGGGTTCACAAACGGCTCTCGAATCAACGCGAAGTCAGTCGGTGGTGGTGTCAGAGGTGCTCACCCAGACATGGTTCTCCTAGATGACATACTATGGGGGACGACCGATACTGAACTGCAGCGTGTGGCGTCTTGGTTCTACGAGGTCCTAGTCCCGACCCTCCACCACACCTCGCAACTCTGTATAGTCGGGACCCCGTTCACTCCGACTGACCTGTACACCGAACTGGAGAGGAGGGACGGGTACCTCGTTGAGACCTATCCTGCCATCAACGCGAAGGGCGAACCGCTCTGGCCATGGCGATGGTCCTTGGAGGCGCTCGATGCCCGTAGGATGGACATGCCAGCAATCGCATTCACTCGTGAGTACCTCTGCGAGCCGATGGACGATATGTCCAGCCTGTTCCCCACTGCGATAGTGAATGCGTGCAAAGACCCCCATCTCACTCTGATGGATAGGCGTCATGACGATGACGACAGTCAGTACTTCATCGGCTGGGACCCGGCGATATCGTCAGACCGCCAAGCAGACTATACTGTCATGCTGGTGCTGCGTCGCCCCTCAGACTCTCCTGAGACTCTGGAATTGGTGCATGTCGTGCGTAGGAAGGGGATGGACTTCCGTACCCAAATCATAGAGATACAGCGCCTGAACAACAAGTTCAACCCAGAGGTCATAGAACTGGAGGCCAACCACTTCCAGCGTGTATTCGCCACTGAACTACGTGCTGACACCGACCTGCCAATCAAGACTTTCATCAGTACCAAGCAGCGGCGAGAGAGCCTTCTTATGGGTTTGGTGCTTCGCTTCGAGCGAGAGCAGATTCGCTTACCATGGGGAGATGAAAGGTCACGCGACCTCATCAGCCAATTGGAGCACGAACTAATCATGTTTGGTATGAGCAAACAAGGGAAACTGGACAGCATCGCTAGGCACGATGACTTCGCCATAGCCCTCGCTCTGGGCAACTGGGCCACTACCGAGTTCCGTGAGAGAATCATAGACTTGGACGCACTCATGTCGGGGTTGATAGATTGACTTGGGGGAGCGAACTCATTGGTGATGACTACGACGCTCACACCGAGGAGTTGGACATCGACAGGGCTTGGGTCATGAGGCAGTTGCAACAGCATCCTCTGATAAAGCAAGTCGGAATCAAAGGCGCTGGTTTCGCATCGGGCTCTGCTGCACCCGCTCCCGGTAATAGCGGCGCAGGTGCGCTGTCAGTGTCAGATGACGAGGAGACTCCTCAGGAGAAGGTCGAAGAGGACGAGAAGAAGAAGAAACTCAAGGAGGAGATGATGGTCGCCACTGGTGAGTCGATAGAGGGATGGTTCGAGGATACCTTCGGCAAGTCACCCTCTATGATAGTCAAGGACTTGCGGAAGAAGAGGCGAGTCCACAAGGCTATGGCTCCTGAGATTGACGAAGCCATCAAGATAATCCGACTCACCAAAGCAGCGGAGGTAGAGCAGATACTGAACTCCCTAGGGTGGGCAGACAAGCACATGAGCACGATAAAGTCACTAGGTGTGTCTGACAAGGACCTCAAAGCCCTCAGAAAATTCGGGGACGCCAGAGAGGTGTCTCTCAGACAAGCGTGCCTGCAATGGGAGAACGCCAATGAGGTCATATCCAAACTATCCAGCATAGAGGGCGACTTCGACGAGACTCAACAAGGGCAGTGGGTGAATGCTGTCAAACTCCGCAAGGAATCCAAGTCCATGTGGAAGACTACTCTGCACCAAGCGGAGAAACTCTCCAACAAGGACGCTATGGTCCTGCAGAAGGCAGTGGACCTGCTAATCGAGCACGGCGCTATGACCTCACGTGGGATACTCACCCACATGACGGGAGAGGACGGCAGGAACAAGGGACTGCCGAGTTCCCAGCAATTAGGCGCTCTCATGAAGACGTATGGCCCTGAATACGATATAGTGAAGAGCGGTCCGAACTGGGAGGTGCTCACCAATGACCTCCATCTGGTCATGAAGGACCCTTGGGCATACGCAGCAGGGTTCCTCGACGCTGATGGTTACATCACCATCTCGAAGAGAGGTGAGCCTCGGGCAGGGATAGTGGCGACTGGTCTGAGAGGCAAGCACCATTGCGAGAACCTCTACAAGATGCTGGATTGTGGTGTCCTCTCCTTGGATTTGAAGGTTCACAAGAGCAGCAAGAGGAGCCAGCATCGCTTGCAGTTCTACAGCAAAGCCGATATCACCAAGTTGCTGAAGGGCACCATGCCCCATCTCCGCCTCAAGAAGAACCAAGCCCGGCACGTCTTGGAGCACTTGTCTCTGCGAGGTCAAGATGGTGACCTGATAAACAAGAGGAGGAACGAGTTGTATCGTCTCGTCAAATGGGAGAACTGGTCCGATGTCCGGGGTGATGAACTGCTTGAGGAGTGGAAAGTTGATGAACGAGAGGTCCTCTCGTGGGACAGGAGCGACCCCGAACTGATAGGAGAATTGGTTTGAATGAGTAACTGTGACTGTCCCGATTGTGTAGGTCTCGAAACCGCTTGGGACATGCTCGAGAAGAAACTTTGCCCTGAGGGAAAAGCGGCTGCTAAGAGGAAGTTCAAAGTGTATCCATCTGCTTACGCTAACGGCTGGGCAGTCCAGTACTGTCGTGGCAAGTTCAAGAAGAAGGGGAAGAAGAAATGACACTCGAAGCGTTCTATCATGCTTGGGACTTGGTCAAAGGCAAGAAGGATGCTCCCAATTACAGAAAAGCGACAGGCTCGAAGAAATGCGGCAATTGCAAGGCATGGGACTCATCGAAGACCGATGACCCAATGACTGGGTACTGCAAGTGGTATGACTTCAATTGCCGGGCTGACCATGTATGTGATGCATGGGCTGGTGGTGGGTGATGAGCCAATGCTCCTGCTGCACCCTCGTAGTCAAGGACTTGAATAGGTGGTTCAAAGAGAAATGGGTAGACGTATCAAGAAAGGACAAGAGCGGCAAACACCCCCCTTGTGGAAGAAGCAAGGCGAAAAAATCATCAAAGGGGTATCCAAAGTGCAGACCATCAGTGAAAGTCTCAAGCAAAACACCGAAGACATCTGGAAGCATGTCCGATGGACAAAAGCGAGCAGCGACAAGAAGGAAGAGGAGTAAGAAACAAGGAGTGGGTGGGAAGCCCACAATCGTTAAGATGATAGGCGTAGTGCGCGTAGCGTGAGTTCAATGGAGTTCGAGCCCTGTACCTGTTGCACGCCTATGCAACAAGCGACCATGGCTCTCTTAGAGAACCACTTCGAGAAGGGCAAGAAGAAGTCCAAGCCATTTCACGGATACAACCCAAACCGGCACAGCAAGAAAGGCGGATTGAACGCCAAGGGGCGTGCTAAGTTCAAGAGAGAGGAGGGCGCGAACCTCAAGCCCCCTGTCACCACGAAGCCATCGAAACTCAAAGCCGGTAGCAAGAAAGCCAAGAGGCGCAAATCCTTCTGCGCTCGCATGGGTGGAGTGAAAGGGCCAACTAGCAAGGGCGGCAAACTCACACCCAAAGGTGCGGCGTTGAAGAGGTGGAACTGCTGATGGCAGACGAGCAGGGATTCATCAGTCGTTTCATAGAGCGCCTTTCTAGCGGTTTCAGGACCAAGACCACACCTGAGCCGATAATGCCCCTGTGGAAGTCGGGCATACAGGAGCCAGTCCTAGTTCAGGGAGTGAGCATACCAGCACTCTACGCCACCGTTCAGGAGAGCATCATACTCAGGACCACTATCAACACCCTCTGTCAGGAGATTTTCAGGAGAGGCCATTTCTGGGAGAAGAAGTTCCAGATGAAATGCACTCACTGTGGTGAGGAGTACAAGCACGAGACACAGCAGTGCAAGATATGCGACAACGCAGACTTCAGGAAGCCCGATGCTGACCAGATAATCTACCCACGTTGGTTCATCCAGCAGCGCAATAGCATGGACCAGACATTCACTGATGTCCTCAGGGAAGTCGAGTGGGACTTGGACATCGTCGATGATGCTTTCATCGTACTCATCAAGGACTACTACTTCAAGGAGGGCTCGAGCGACATAGAACTCTATCGGGTCAAGGAAATGCTACGAGGAGACCCCACGTTCATGAGGATAGTCTCGGACAAGCGTGGTGTCAGAGGCGGTCGATACCTAGTATGCCCCATCCACAGGGACAAGACCCACCCCTTCGGAGGCGACATCAAGAACTGCGAGGTTTGCAACCAAGCGTTGCAGGACGTCCATTTCATTAACACCGCTGGCTCGGGCAAGACCCAATACTACATCGAGGGAGAGGTGCTTCACTTCAGCAAGTACAATCCATCCAAACTCTACGGCAGGAGCCCTGTAGCCACACTATGGAGGCAGGCCATGACCCTGTCTGCCATGGACAACTACATGTACCTCGCGTACCAGAAGAGGAGGATACCACGAGGAGTCCTCGCCATCACGACAGACAACATCCAATCCACAGCATCCTTCTGGAAGGGCGCCGAGGAGAAGATGGAGCGAGACCCCAATTACATACCTAAGGTCGGCATCGAGTCTGCTACTGGAAGGGGTCGTGTGGAGTTCGTCCGCTTCATGGACTCGCTCGACGAGATGCAGTATGGTGCTGTCCGTGACGAATTGAGAATGCGGATAGCGGCCTTCTACGGGGTCTCCAACATCTTCATGATGGACAGCGGCAAAGGTGGTGGCCTCAATAACGAGGGCATGCAGATTCTAGTCACTAACCGAGCAGTGGAGTTCGGCCAGAAACTATACGGCAGGGAGGTATTCCCTCGCCTCTTCAAGGCTATGGGGGTGACTGACTGGGAAATGACTCTGTATCCGAACGAGGAGGAGGACGACGTCACACGCTTGAGAAGAGACGAGATGGAGGTCAACATAGCGCAGAGGATGCAGCAACTTGGCTTCCAACCTGAATTAACGGAGGATGCGGGCAGGGACATTCGATTCTTCTACAAGAAACCCGAGATGGGGCAGCAGATGATGCCTCCTCAGCAAGGAGGAATGCCTCCCGGCCCTATGCCTCCCGAAGACCAAGGTCCACCGGGAGGAGCAGCACCCGGCATGGCACCACCACCTCCCGGAATGATGGCTCCCGGCATGGCGCCACCGGGAGTAGGCATGCCTCGCGGGCCTATGGGGCAACCAGCGATGCCGACCGCGGCTCCCCCGCAGGGAGGCGCACCCACTGACCCAAGGGCCACTAGGCAACAGAGAGTAGGGCAGGTCCCTAGCAGAGTTCGACCCAGAGGCAATCAGATACTCACCATGGAGAAGGGAATGGGAGCAGGCTCTGGCTCTGAGGGTGAAGGTGAGAGGCAGGGCGTATCACCAGTCAGTTCCGAGACTGCGAGAGACGGGGCACCAAAGTCCAAGAAGAACCAAAGAGGGCACAAGAAAGGACCGATGGAGCAGGCACTGGATGCCATCGAGGACGCGAAGGCGTCGGCTGCTGACCCCCTCAACAATAAGAAAGAGAGCAACCTGAACTGAGCGCTAGTTTAATGAGGAGATAGGCAATGCGAGAACACATGTCCGACACGATTCGCAAACTCGACCCCATGGTTCGGAAACTCGAAACCAGCATAACCGAGTTCAAGAGTGCCCTTCAGAATAACGACCTAGTCGCTGCTCAGCAGTTCCTCAGGTCGATACACCAGACGAGTGACTACCTCTCTGAAGATGTCACTTCGATATACAAGTCGGAGACCGAGGGTAACAAAGCAACTGGTGTCAATGACATCTACGCAGGCGGTGCCCCAGTGATGCAATTCAAAGAGCAAGGTTCCATACAGAAAGGAGACAGACCACTTGGCTACATCGGCCCTGACGGCATCCAGTCAAATTGGAAACCTCAGGGTGGATTCGGTCAGAGGGTCGAGTAATGTCAGAAGAAGTCACCAACCTCATGGATGCGCTCATCACCAAGATGGAGCGAATGGACGGTGACATAGACGCGCTTCGCGCACAGAACCAAGAACTTCGCAAGATGGTCTCTGACCCTGACACCATGCTGCTCAAGTCTGGCTTCGTCAAGGCCAGCACTCCACGCACGGACGATGTGTGGGGCGACCCTCTCAGAGGAGAGAGGAACGAGGTAATCGAGAAGGCAGCCATAGCCATTGACGGTGTCATGGTAATGCCTGAGAACAACGCTGACTGGCATGAGATGGGCTGGGATGAGATTCACGCAATGGCCAATGAGGCCGCAATATCAGAAGGAAGGCCGGTGGACCAATGAAGCCAATGAAAGTAACAGCAGGGGAGTTCGCTCCAGACGTAGATGAAATGATAGAGAAAGCAACTAACATGGAGGAAATGCTCATGAAAGTCGCAGAACTCAAAGATGACTCCCAGATAAGAAACATCACGGGTGTCGAAGAGGCACCAATGACCCACTACTGGACTAACCAGCAACAACCCGAGGACGATGTTGAGTCCGTGTCCAAGAAGAACATCGGCCCTCAGAACGTGACCATGCTAGACGCTAACCCCCACCAGACTGGCTCTACTCTCGCTGCTCATGAGAATACCGCTGGTGGTATCAGAAAGGCATCGAAGCCAGATTTCCTAGACATGGATGGTGACGGTGACAGGAAGGAGCCTATGAGAAGTGCTTTGAAAGACAAGAAAGGCAAGAAGGGCAAGAAGGTCGCTATCAAGAAAGGCAATATGGGTGAGAAAGACAAGTATTGCATGAAGAACTTCGGCAAGAAATACTCCGAGTGCTCAGCCAAGCAAAAGGCACAGTGCGATAAAGCGCATGGTCCAGTCAAGAAAGCACCAATGGATGCTCTAGCGGCCCTCGCAGGTGGTGGCGGAGAAAAACCTCCAATGGGCGGTGACATGGGCGCCATGGGAGACGACATGGGTGACGACGATGACCCCCAAGCACTGGCAGACAAAATCAAGGGACTAGTCGATAAGTTAGCAGATGGTGCTGGCGGCGGTCCAGACATGGGTGACATGGGCGGCGACATGGGTGGAGCACCATCTATGGGTGGCGGCGGCGCACCCGGACCAATGTGATAGGGCGGTGGTGATTGTGTGCAGGAGACTCCTCAAGAGCATTTCCTGAACGCCAAAGCACGTTTCCAGAAGCACTATGACGAGGAAGACGCTGCAGAGTTGCTTTTCGCTTGCAACAATCTAATCAATCATGGCATGGAGTTGGATTGGGACAACACCCTCCAAAAGATGGAGGACATCCTCAAGGAGAAGGCGAAAGTCGTAGCGGAAGAGGCCCTAGCCACTGAGGAGAAGGAAAAGAAGCCAGTGAGAGTGCGGCGTGTTGAGAGAGACCCCTCAGTCCGTTCGGATTTGATGGGCATCAGTTATCTCACCAGTGCTGGTGAAGGTGAAGGGGAGGCTCGCAAAGACAGAAGGGGTGGAGGTGTCATGCGACCGGGCAAAAGGGAGAACATCGACTTCGCCAGCCTCAGAGACTTCAAGACTCTCCCTATCACCTTTCGATTCGGTGACAATGAGAGGCAGAGACTGAGAGACGCCAAGATACCCGGTGCGCGTGACGATTTACTGTCATACGTCAACATGCTGTCTGGTAAGAGTGGGCTGTACCGGCATATTGGTAGTGAAGACGAAGAGCATTTGCATACTCTAGCCACTGACAGACCGAAGGGCTCTTACGCGGATAGTGGTGATGAGTTCTCCTTCCTAGGCCTGTTCCATGAGAATAGCCTAGACCCGAATCTCCGTCGCTACATGGTGTCTTACTATCACCCTCGTGCGCGTCATTTCGTCGAGAAGACGGACAAGGCCATGGATGAGCACGATGCCAGAATAGTCACGCAAGCGCTCGGTGTTGACGACCAGACATGGCTCGAGGAAATGCGAAGGAAGACACCAGAGCAGAGAGAGCGACTCAACAAGGAACTAGGACACGTATCACCCGACATGCTAGGTCCTGTGCCGGAGATGATGCGAACTCGCTTGTATGAGAGGGCCTTCTCGAAGTGGGATGATTGGTATCAGAACACGTACCCTGATTCTCCCATCCTTGGTGACGATGAGGCTCAGAAGCAAAAACGGCAAGAGTTGTTCCTAGAGCACAAGTTGCTCAAGTTAGATGGTTGTAGGCTTGGCTTCATCAAGGAGGCCTTGTACAAGGAAAACGGAGAGATGGAGCGTGACTATCTCAGCATCATCAAACGCAGTGATTTCAATGACATAGAGAACAGAGACCCACGGAAAGCCATGGGCACTCGCCCGCTGGAGTATGGTCTTGAGATGCTGGATTCCGACCCTGAGATAGAGGACCTCAGTGAGATGAAGACCTGCCTCTCGCTGATGAGCGGGCAGATAAGCCATGACCTCGACAGAGTTCACAACAAGGAAGACTTTGTGAACCTAGAGCCTGATTGGGCTAGTGCTTTCTTCCACAACGAAGAACAAGAAGGGAAAGAGGACTATTTCTTCGATGTTCTCCGAACCATATCTGCTAGAGGTGATGATGGTAATTTTGGCGACATGGAGTTCTTCTTCGCAAATGGCGACCCTTTCAGAAAAGGATTCACTGTGAAGGAGATGCTGAATCACATGTCTAGGTCGATGTTCGTCATGACCAAGGCATACGCGGATGCATGGACCAACCATCACTCGATTCCACACGGTCACGTCCAGAGAGTCTCTCTCGGTAAGAATCCAGATGTCTGGAGTGAAGCCATGCAGCGTGCTTTGAATGACGCTCATCAATATTTCACGAGGGACATGCTCACGGTCGACAAAGACGGAAAACTAGTAGCGAATGAAGCAGGGGAGAAGGTGCGTGAGGGGAACACCAGAACTAGAGCCACTGGTAGGAGACTGTCTGCCACACGTCCGATATTCGCAAAAGTCAGAGACCACTACAGCGCACTTGATGAGTTCGATGAAGAGACTGGGCTTCCCATGGGAGAGGGGAATGACTATACTAATTTCAACTCAGTCAAGAAGACCTTGGAGAAGTGGTTGGAAGATGGCGCTATAGACACTCAGGACATGCAACAACTCGCAGAGTATCTCGCCATAGAGAATGGTGGTTATGGTGAGGCTTCTGATGCATTCCGTGATTGGAAGGCTCATCATCACAGTAAGGCTTGGCCGCTCCTATATGCAGTTGAACCTGCGGACATGAGGGAAGGTGGGTTAGACGATTTGCACGCTGACGAGGGGGTAGTCGAGAAGAGCCCCTATTGGCCGACTCTCACTCTCTTCAGCAAGCAAGGCGGCTTGAATCTGGACATCACGGACGCACTCAATCTCTTCCTGCAGAGGAACCCAGACTTGGGTCGTGAGGTCATGCAGAGCATGATGGAATTGAGCGAGATAGAAGAACTCCCCAAGGACTTCGACAAGAGCGCGAAAGCGCGTAGAGAGCGTTTGCCAAAATCGTGGGTAGCGACGAAAGAGACCATGCTGGCTTACCAGAACAAGGCCACGCTGGATGACATCTTCGAGAACGCCGGGCAGTATCCCATGCTGAATCGCTTGCTGAAGCAACTCGTCAGCAAGAAGGGCGTCAACTTCGACGCTGATGGACCCGATGCGGAAACAGAGGCCAATGAGGGCTTTCAAGAGTTCAAGATGAACAACAACACCCTATTGGACAACGTGCAAGGCTTGAATTGGCTGGTTAGGAGAGGATTGACGGACCGCCAAGCCGCCATAGTCGCTCACCCGGAAGACGGTTACAAGCCAATGCTCCCACTCGGGCCGGAAGAGGGAGAGAACGTGGGAGTGAGAGGCGTTGCAGTAGGGGCCTTGCGTGGCTTCCGACAAAACCCGATTGGTGCTCGTGGTGGTGCTCATGGGTCTAGCCCCCTCACGGGAATAGCGATGAAGGCGATTGCTCATATGGTCCCGAACGAGAGAGCGAATAGGCTGCTCGACCGGATAAAACTACCATTGGACATCATCAATGCACTTACATTGGGCGCTGATGGCAGGCAGACCCAATTGGAAGGTGAGAGTGAAAGCCCCTTCGAGCGTCTTCTCGCACAGTTCTCTGGGGAGGAAGACTTGCTGGAACGTCTCCAGAGGCTCGATTCCGACCTCAGGGTCCAGAGGTTCATGAGCACTGTGGCAGGTGAGACTGCGACGAATAACAACCCTCAGAACAACCACACTCTTCGCCCTCTCGACAGTTTCCTAGCGACCTTGGCCAGACAGAGGCATGGCACTGATGTCGTCAGAGGCTCTGACGGGGACGGAACAGCGCAGAAAAATAGAAACCGGCGCAACTTCAATGTCCTCACTCGCAACAAGAAGGGCGTCTCCACTCAGAGCGATATAGCCCTGACTGATATGGCGCGTTTGCAAGGCACCTTGTGGGGACTAGCAGGGGCAGAGCCTTTGAAGTATGGTGGGGCAAGCGTCCTGACTAATCCGGCAGCGCTCAAGAAACTCCTCACTGAGATGAAGCGTTCCAATAGGAGAGGGAAGAGCAGGCAAACTCTCCCCCAAGAGGTGCGTTTCCATCCTAGCCCTTTCTTCGGCACTGAGGATTTGAGCAACTTATTCGACAGTGTCTCTCCTGATGACCTAACTAGGACACAAGACTGGCGTGCTGCAATCGAGGGAAAGAGGGAGCATGAGACCTACCTCTATCCAGTCGAAGAGGAGAACGGTAGGTTCTACTTGAAACTAAACCCACTCTCCGAAGGAGACCGCAGAGGACATCTGCATGTCCCCGATGTGTCGCAAGCCAAGAGCGCTGGCGTCCAAGGTCTAGGGAACTTCAAGAAGAAGAACATAGCAGGTGGCACTCCCACGAGAATGAATGACTTCCTATTGGAATTGAGCAAGATAGGAAACAGAGAGGGGCCGTCCAAGTTTGTCGAGTTGCCCGATGATAACATGGACTTCCAAAACCAGCAGCAGCAGAGAGCGTACTCCGATAGGATGGAAGTGCCTGCAGAGCACCTAGTCAAAGACGGAAAGAGCACTTACATGGTCGCTTCCCACCCCTCTGAACTGCTATCCAATTGGTCAGAGTCGGTCTTCTCCTTCCTGCCTCGCACCAGTGATGTGAGTGATGCCATGCATGTGACGCACGACATGGCGAGAGACGCTGCTTTGAGCGACCTCGGGCCCATGACGGTGGAAACATCAGATGAGCGAGACTCCTATTCAGAATCTGGCATGACCATTGGAGCCCTAGCGGAGGTAATCAAGGCAGAACATGACTTCGCCATGGCCATGAATAACGGCGGCATGCTGCCTGCTCTTGCCTACGTCGCTATAGAGGATGCCAAGCAGAACCCCGAGGAGTACCAAGGGCAAGACTCTTTGTCGCAAAAGGTGTCATATTTCCTAGGAGAGCGACTAGCGATAGACGGCAACACCATACCTCCCGGCAGTATTCAGGAATACGACCGCAGGGCTCGTTTGCAGAAGGTCATGGAGATGGGCCACACATACCTGAACAACACCGAAGGGTATGAGAGGGACCTAATCGAGCGTCATATACTCAATGCGGCCTCTGAGGAAGAGAGAGGGACGTGGGAGCAGTCTCTCAAAGCAGCAGACCAATCAGTCGCTGTCAGCAGTTCCGACCACAACGCAGTCACCAACGTCTCCTATGGGGAGGACTCACCTCTCTCGAGATTACATGGTATGAGACCCCAAGGTGACAAGGACGTCTATGGCTACGAGGTACTGAGCCATTACCTCGGAACCGACCCTAGAGTCAAGGAGATTCTGGAGGGACTCGATAAGGACAACGCAGAGAAGAAGTATGGAACCCGTTCTGTAAAGGGGTTAGTCAGGAGCCTCCTAGGTTTGACGAATATCCCAGAGCACAGAGTAGAAAATAGCAAAGAAGCCATGGAAATCTTACTGGAGATGGGTCATCATGCCAAAGGCGAAAAACCACTCTCATGGAGACCGAAAGCCTATGCTTATGACCCCGAAAACCCAGATGCGGATATCTCCAGAGAGAAAAAAGCAAGTCACTGGGATGAGGATTTGCAGGAAAGAGCCACTCATGCAGCCAGAGCCAAAAAACTGGCGCGGATTCTCTCTGATACTAAAGGCACTCAGCGTGGCCTGAGAGAGTTAGAAGACGAGTATGAGTTCCTCTTCACTCCCTTCAACGGCAAATCAGTGTTTGACATCATCCAAGAGGACGTAGCCAAGACTAAGCAGCAGAACGGGAAACATTCCCTCCCCGAAATAGTAAATGCTTTGCAACACAACAGAGGAGATAGCATAGAAGACCGATACAGAGCCTTTGCCAGTTTCCTGTTTTGCAAGAGTCGGTTCAAACAGCCTGTGTCACTGCCAGAATATGAGTATAGCACCAGCCCCATAGCAATGGGCCACCCTCGAGGCGTCGATAGAGATAGCGTGAGCCTGAAGAACGCCAAATACTCCAGCGTCTACAAGAGCCCTTGGTTCAAAAGGCACTTCGGTGTCCATCATAACGAGGCTGATGTCACTCCTAACGAGCATACCAGTCAAGACCCGAGGACATTCCTACCTATTCACCCCGATATAGTCAATCATATGGTCAGAGGCATACCAAGACTTCATCCTGACATCGTAATGCCTGAGACTCCGCTGTACAATAACATGCCTGAGGGACAATCTTTTGGTGTGAGGGCGGCTCAGCCAGACCAAAGGGATGAGTTGATGCTGTCATTGGACGTTCTCACAGACACGGATTTATTCTTCAAGTCCGAAAAGAAGGATGATGGTACTCCAACACCAGTAAAGGCAATGCATCGAATATTTAGCCTGAAGGACCTAGACCACTTGAGGGGTTTTTCTGGTGATTGGGTCGCAAGTGCGTGGCCACGTGGGGAAAGGCTGATAATCGAGAAGTTGAAGACCAAAATCAAGGTACATAACAGCAAAAACGACGATTTTTCGCTCCCAAACAGCATTTTGGAGGGAATAAAGGAGGCAAGTGACGCTAAATTCATGATTGACGCCATTTGGGACAAGGATACGCTCCATATTGTCGATATTATCGGCTCTGGCGACGAAAAAATGGAAAATATGCCCTCAAAAGACCGAATTAGGCACCTCAGAGCCCAATTTGCAGCCTCGAATGGGGTCATGATACCCGCCCCAATCAACACAAAAAGGGTAGATTCCGAGGGTTTAGAGAGGGCTGTGAAGGACCTTTTGGCCGAAAAAGGCGTAAAACAGGTGCTTCTGAGGGATGCTGACTCCACATACATGCGAGGTGAGAGCAGACACCCCAAATGGGTGCTTCTGACGCCTGAGAAGTCGTTTGACGTCATGGTGCTGGAAAGCAGGGGCAATACGCACAGAATCGGCATAGGTCCGTTGTTTGACGAGGAAGGCAAGGCGTTGGGCAACCGAGCGACCCGCTGTAAGGGCGAATATTACATGGATGTAGGCTCAGTGCATCATTCTGGCCTCGAGGTAGGACAGCATATCACTGTCAAAGTCCCCTCTGTGACCAGTCAAAACAGGAAGAAGATGCGTGTCTACAACCTGAATGGGGCTCGTTACCTCCGTGATTCTGAAGCGGAAGGCACAGACAGCATCGAAACGCTCGACATAGCGTGTCAGACGCCCAATCCCAACGTGCCGCACAAAGTCAGGATAAACAAGGGAGTCATTCATTTGGAGTTCCCCGAGACCCATGTTTCGTTTGAAACAGAGCGTATTGGGCACTCATTCCTGCTAAAACAGGCTGATTTTGGCTCTGATTACGACCTGAAACTGGCTGAATCGCAGCGAGAATACTGGTCCCCACTGGCTGCAGTTCTGCTTCGCTCCGAGGCGGAGGCTGAGAAGATGGAAGAGGATAAGAAGAGCAAGAAGGCCCATGTGGTGCCTGAGCCCCCTGCGAATCACACTAAGAAACCCAAGAAGGTGCTGAAGCCCGCCGAGAACATCATGAAGGACCCCGAAATCACCAAACAGGTGGTTACTGCTCTCGAAATGATAGATGAAATGCTCAAGGAGAAGGTCACTTTCACCGGCCCCAAGGGCCTAGGCATCGACTTCGCTTCTCCAATAGAGTCACCTAGTGGCCCCACTACCCTCACAGAGCCCAAGAACCTACCAGACCACGACCCCGGTCACAGGGAGTCCAAGGGTGGTGAATGTTGGTGCGGTGCCAAGCGCGGGCAAGAATGCGAACAGGGTCTAGCCACTAAGATGGAGGATTGTCCCAAATTCTCACCACCAGATAAAGAAAAAGACGATAATCACATTAAAATCCCCGTTTCATGATGGGGTTTAATATAGGATAAAGCCAAGTTTGGCAGCCAATGTTGATGATGGATGCTCCTATTGAGGACCCCATTCTACTGAAAAGCAGGTCCAGTGACCTAGTCGTCGCAGGCTACGCATCAGTCGAGATGGTGGACAAGCAAGGAGACCTCATCACCAAGAACGCACTCAAAGACGCCTTTGGTAAGTTCATGAAGTCTCCCGGCTTCAGAAACGTCCAATTGGCTCATTCTAACATACAAGTAGGGGAGGTAATACCCAACTACGAGGACACGTCAGGCAGAGTCTGGAAGTCCGAGGTAGACGAGACTGGTATGTTCGTGGTCATCAAACTAAGAAATGACATAGAGAAGGCCCGAGAAGTGGCCGCAGAGATTCGCAAGGGGAACCTGAAGTCGTTCTCCATCGGTGGGCAGGCTTTCGAGCGTGTCAACAAGCACGATGGCACCAGAGGTGACTATCGTGAGATAAGCCGCATGGAGTTGCACGAAGTGACCATTTGCGAAAAGGGCATTAATCCTGAGGCCCAGTTTAGAATCCTAAAGGAGGATACGACAAACAAAGGTGAAAACATGACAGATGAAGAAAACACAATGTCTGAGTTGCAGAACGTGTTAGAGAGGCTTTCAAAGCGTCTCGACGATGCTGACGAGGCGGAAGCCGCAGTCAAGGCAGAGGACACCGAGAAAGCGATGAAAGAAAAGAAAGAGAAGAAAAACGACGAAGATAGTGAAAACGTCGAAGAATCTGAGAAAGCAATGGATAAGAAGGATGAAAAGATGGCTTATTCCAAGGCTTCCGAAGAAATGGACGACGTTATCACTACAGACTATCTGCAGTGGCTAGAGAGCACTGTGAAGTCCGCTGGGTACGACCCAGAGGCTGCACGAGACGCTCTAGAGTCTGGAGATGTAGACGGAGTAGAGAAAGGCTACTCGCCCGGAGAGCACGGCTTCGACCACAGGGGTCAAGGCAGCATCGAGGGCGCTGGCGAAGATGACTCCGGTAAGAGGCCAAAGCCGAACTTCGGTGCCGCACCAACTGGCAACAAGAACGTCATCAAGGCCGACGACTACATCGACGCATCCTCTGTGAGCCCCTCACAGATAGAGGAAGCGTATCAGGTCTACAAGGCCGCTGCACTAGAGCAGAGGTTCAAGACCGACCTAGGCAACGAGTTCTCCATGAGACTCACCAAGGAATTGGAAGAGGCAGAGAGCGCACAGGCCAAGGACGAGTTCGACGCAAGAGGACCTCTAGCAGACCTGCAGAAGGCAGTTCTATCCCTCTCTGAGAGGATTGAGAACATCCCTGCCGGTGGCGAGACCTTCGCCAAGAGCGAGTCTCCTGCTATGATGACTATTCCTGAGACCCAAGAGATGGCCGAGATGTCGTGGGACGACGTCCACAGGCTGGCTGGAAAGGCTCTTCAGGGAGGTGACAACTGATGGCACGTGATTATGTACGAACAATACAAGATATGGAAAGATACTACTACGGTGGTACAGCAACGACCGGGTACACCTACAGCAGTGGAGACATACTGAAGGCCGATGCGCCTCTCCTGTCCACTACGGCTGGTACCTACCAAGCAATCTACGGAAGGAAAGTTTGGTCGCAACTGAACCAAGAGTTCAATGCGTTTAGCATACTTCCAAAGAAGCCTTGGGAGCGAAGTGGGTGGAGAATCATCACCGCCAAGCCTTCGTTCAACGTAGGCGGCGGACTGGCTGAGAACGCTACTCTGCCAGACACCACCAAGCCTGACTTCCTACACGTGGCTGCAAAGCCCAAGACAATTGGTCACTCGTTCGACCTGAGCGAAGTGTCCATGTTCCTTTCTGACAAGGATGACGGTCTTGGAGACGTGCGCCAAGTGCTAAAGGAAGAGATGGGGAAGCACCACGCTGACCACATCAACAGGATGCTCCTACAGGACGTCGACACCCCAGCAGGCAACGACCTAGAGTCTCTAGACAGGCTCACCACTGACCCTGCTAAGATGACGACGACCCAAGGTGCAGTCAGTGCCCTAACCGACCACGACCTATACTCCATCACCAGAGATGGCAGCGTTGGATTCCACAGTGCAGAGGTAGATGTCGGTGGAGACGCGAGCACTTCCGCAACTAACAGGAACCTCAGCCTGAATCAACTGGACGGATTGTTCCAGCAGATTTGGACTCGTGGTGGTAACCCTAAGGTCATGCTGACTGGGTACGATACCCTAATGCGTGTCCAACAACTCCTACAGAGCCAGCAGAGGTTCATGGAGTCTAAGAGGGTCACACCAACCTACAACGGCGTGAAGGGTGTTCCCGGTATCGAGGCTGGATTCATCGTGGCTACCTACAACGGTGTGCCCCTGATTCCATCCAAGGACGTGACCACAGACGGTATTTCGAGGATTTACTACTTCGATACTGACTACCTGTGGTTCCAGACCGCTATCCCAACTCAGTACTTCGAGTCGGGTATCGAGACTGGTGACCCGTTCGCCATCAACAGGCTAGGACAGGAAGGACTCTACCGAACCATGGGTGAGGTATGGGATGCTTTCTTCGGTGCAGGAGGTTCTATCCGAGACCTACAGTAGGTGGAGGAAAGATAACAGAGGTGATATGATATGGCAGCAACAACACACAGAGGAATAACCTACACAACGAGCGCATCGGCGACCATCGCGGTCGACCTAGACCTCCCCCTAATGGCGGGAGTGGACCAAGACGACACCACATGGCTAACATCCTATCCGGGTGCACTGACTTCCTTCGCAGCAAGGCAGACAGACGGCTCCAACAGGATGCAGCCAAGAATGGTGTGCCTAACACTAGGTGCATTGGCAGAGGCAGAAACCATCACACTAAGTGGTGGAGCCAATGTCATCCTATCTTGCATGGGACACAGCAAGGACGCAACAGCGAACCTAGCATTGTCATTCAGCGGTCTTGTCATCACGGCAGACTGCGAAGCAACTGCAGATGGGACTACCGACGATACAGCAAACGCTACGATTTGGCTACTAGTAGCCTGATTACGAGGTGACCTAGAATGCCAACAATATATTGGGCCGGACAGAACATGATAGTCCGCAACAAGTACGGTGAGTTCAGCAGGAACGAAGGCACCATAGTTGCTCAAGATTGGTTGGATGAAAGACGACGCGCCTTTGAAGGTGACAACTGGCGCATCTTAGAGGATTACCCCGGTGTCCTCTTCACGCAAGACGATGGTGACGGAATCCCGGACACGAATTGGTTGAAAGCAGACATACAAGCATGGCTGCATGACAACGGAGTAGAAATGTCCGGGCTCCGCGCCACGAAAGCGAAGATGCTAGAGAAGGTTGATGAAGTATTGTCGTCTGAGGTCGCACAAGAGGAGGAATAAATATGGCAGATGTATTGACAATAGACCAGAGAAAAACAGTATTCGGCAACAAGAGAGTAATCACAGGTGAGATTGCTCTAGACGGCAGCGGCACGACCTATGACCTAGACCTGAGCGACGACCTCTCAGGCGTAGACGGTATCATGGTGAACGCCACTGGCAGCACTGTAAGAGCAGCAGTTACCAACAGCATCAACGGCACCACAGTAAAACTAGGTGCTTTGGTTGCTAGTGTGACCTACTCTTTCGTCGCTATAGGCGAACGCTGATTGGGGGTAATACCCCATGACTGACGTAAAAGTTTTCGAGTTCACGCCAGACGAAGCGGCTGAAATCGGCGCTACAGTAGCCGGAGGCATCCAAAAGGTCCTAGATGACTACACCAACGGCAAGGCTGTAGAGGGTGTCACGAGTTATCTCATGGCAGGAAACCTATACGTAGTGGTGGTCACCACATAGTGGTGAGCCACATGGACGCTGAAGACCTCCGACGACTATCCAAGCAAGGATGGAACTACGCAACCGGCGAGTCTGTTCGCATAGACGCAAGTCCACGCGAGCGGCTCGCTGGCCAACTAGCAGAGCAAAACACACGTTCTCGGAACATACGAGACGTGATTGACATTGGTAGTGGGACACGCTGCAAACACTGCGGCATGCTCCACTTCTGCTACTTAGAACGCTGCGGCTCCTGCGGCAAACCAATGGAATACAACTTAGGAAAGGTGGACAATAAAGTATGAATCCGTTAGACAAATCTTGGGACTTTCTCAAAGCAAAGCGGGTAAAAGACCAGCCGGGATATAATCTTGATAGGAAGAAAGTCGCTCGACGCGCTGAGGAGAATCGGGAACGAGCAGAGAGGTCAAGTAGATACGAAAGCCCAACATTAGGCTCTTTCGATAATCCAAAGTTGAGGGCAGAGATAGAGGCAAGAAACAAAAAATCGAAGGCAAATTTGGAAGAAGAAGCCGAGGGACCAAAATACCCTAATCCACCTACGTCAGAACCATCTCAGAGTAACTTAGTCAGTTCCACAGGGATAAACGACCCTCATGACCCACGCACTATGCAACCAAGGAGAGGCGCCTAATGCCAGTGGTGTTCAACACAGGGGAACGCGAGCCACGGCCCCTCTTCCCTGACCAAGTCGTCTACACCACAGCACAGAAGGTCGCTGACATACTCCAGATACCACTCCCAGACCCAGTCTACCTGACGGCTAACTCCGATACAGGAGCCACCAGCCTGAAGATAAGCCCTGCTGACCAGAGACTGGTCGGTTTCGAGGTAGGTGACAGGGTCGAACTAGCCAGTGACACCGAGTTAGGTGAGACAGTGACGCTCACCACTGTGGCGAGAGACGGGACTGACGTGGTCCTGTCTTGGAGTGGTGGCACTGCCGGTGACTACGACACTGCGGACAACGCCACTGTCCAGAACCTCCAGTCCTTCACCAACGGGAAGAGGAGGGGAGTCACACGTGCTGCAGTCGAGAGAATGATACTCAGGATGCAGGACAAGATAGACAATCTCACTAACAACTCATGGAGGCCGATGCTACAGACAGCAGAGTACCTCAATTTCGATACCTACAAGCCGTACAGGCGGCGATACTACACTGACTACGTGGGTACGGTACCGCTCATGTTCCGCAACGTCCAGCAGATTCTGAGGCTGGAGATATGGCAGGGGCAGGAGTACAGGGAGGTGGGCGCCGCTGAGGCCAGACTGGAAATACTGGACCATTCGGCATTGACCACCAATGATTACTTATTCCTATGCCCCGGAGGCGGTGGTGTAGCAAGCCTGCAGGTAGGGTCAACGTCATCAACATGGAGTGCGGATTTCGATGGAGTCAACGCCGCCCAACAACTTGCTGACCTCATTAACAAAGACCTTAGGAGAAAGAAAGACGCTGTGGTCTTTAGCCCGTCATTTTCTCTGGAGACCGCTACTGAGACTAGTGGTAGCCTTGTTGCTAATGTGCACCATGAGTTTATGGCTTCTGCAAATGCTGATTACGGGAATTCAAAACTGAAGATAACCAGCATGAATCGTGGTGAGGCTGGCGAGACCGCCACCCTCGGTATAACCAACCTCACAGCCATGTCCGCTACCAACCTGACTGATACGACAGTGACTGTCACTGGTGCACATGCTGGTAATCAAACCATCACTATGGCTGATACCTCTGCACTGTCCCCCTTCGGCATCATCTGCACAGGTACAGGCTCCTCTGTCAAGTGCGCTTACTACACAGGCAAGACAGCCACTACGCTCACGGGGGTGACTGACCTCGCTAGTAGCGGGCTCTTGGCCTCGGTGTCAAATGGTACTGTTCTCACTCAGTACAGGCTCAAGATAGACTACTTCGGTAGTGGCACTGGAGACGAGGCTAGGCTCAGAGACTGGTGGGCTGACTACGACCTCGGCATCATATACTTCAACAACACATACCCCTACTTCCAGTGGAACTCAGTCAAGGCTTCCTACGTGTACGGAGAGCGATACGTCGAAAAGGCGATAGAGGACATCTGCACTAAGATGGTGGCCATGGACCTGCTCCTATCAGACGACCGTAGCGTCCTCATGCCAGAAGGTACACAGAACATAGACTTGGGCGCCAAGTACCAGTTGCTCAAGACTCAGGTGGCAGAGACCCTGCCACGATACATGGAGGTCATGACCCTTGATTGACCCTGAGAAGATGATGAAGGACCTATTGACTCCAGACATGCACGCAGAAGTGTGGAAGGGAGTGATATACTCCGACGAGGGACTCGTGTTCCTACGGGCTGCAGCAACGCAGTTCGGTCACATGCTGTCAGACGGCCAAGTGGTCGATGAGACAGGTAAGCCAGTAGATGGCTTGGAACTCAAGCAGATAGTCGAGACGGCTAGTAGGCAGGCCGCTGCAGAGAAGCCCATATGGAAGGTGGAGTAATGGCTAAGGAGTCTGTCGAGTTCATGAAGGAGACCATAGACTCCAATTGGAACAGGGGCAATACTGACCAGAGGAAGCCTGTGGTCATGGACATCACCACACTAGACCCCGGTAGGGGTAAGAGATTCGACCTCAACCGCAGCGATGCTGTCTTCCTGTACGAGACGGCTCACAGCGAGGAGCAACCAGAGGTGTTCTACGACTTCGTACACACCCGTATCAACGTCACCGTGGACATACGCACGGTGAGAGGCAGAACGCAACTAATGAAGATGGAAGACGAGATTCGGCGTATCGTCCATCTAAAGAGGAAAGGAGACGGTGAAAACTGCGATAGACTGCTGTTCAAGACGAGAACGGACCTATCTGATAGGTCGAAGCATCTACATAGAATGACCTTCCAAGTAGAAATCGTTATCTTTAGTGAGTTAATCGCGTGAGGTGAGACAGCATGCCGTCGACAGTATATCGTGGGGATTTAGCAGAAGTAACATTCGGTCATGAGACCGGATTGACATTAACACATGGGGCTTTTGGTGGCCTGACTTTCAGCATCGCAACCACTGGTGATGTGAGCACAATCACACTCATGCCCTCAGGTCAGGTAGCCAGCAACGCCAAATCCTTCTTCTCTACCTCTGCTGGTGAACTGCGATACCCCGCTGGTATGATGGTAGGTGCCTCGATGAGAGTCATTGGTGGCGGTAGTTACTCCAGTGACGACTACAACAACGGACATCAGTACAGAGTGGTCGCTAACAGCGGTGACACCATACAAGTCACTCCTGCCATGAAGAGCACTGGCAATTCCGGTGCTGGTGATGAGTTAGTCTTCGAGGCACTTGGCATGCCCACGATAGACGTCGGCATGGATTACGACTCCAATGCAGCAGCCAGTGACGAGACGGTCCTGACAGACCAGTTCGTAGGGCTGGCTGCCACAGTCACTCTCCCAGAGACGACTGTCACAATCAAGCGCTCGCACGTAGTAGGTGTAGGGCGTGACGTGGTCGTGCAAGAGCCTCAGAACATGAAGAACGAAGGTGGTACGTTGGAAACCATGATGCACAGCGCTCGCTGGTTCTACTACGCATTAGGCAATGAGGCCATTTACAACGCTGCACCTACGGGCTATGCAGAAATCGACAATGGTACGAATGTGGAGGCCATACCCAAGGGCGCTACTTACATTGGCTTCATGAGAAATGTCGTCATAGGCGCTTCGACTGGCACGATGCCTAATGTCGGTGATTACATCACGGTCGTCGACACTGACGAAGTGCTCACTCCTTACTCTGATGAGCCCGCTGCAAGGACCAAGTGGGGTGCTGCTGGGACTGAGACCCAGTTCCATTCCAGCATACGAAGCGAGATACGCAGAGTCACAGCAGTAGACAGCACCAATAAGTTCGTGCGTATCTACGTCGATGACCCATTCAACTTCGACCACGCTGCAGGTAAAGTCGTCAATAGGATAGTAGTGGCAGATAACAACGCCACCGGCTCCCCTAACTTCCAGACGGGTGCTGGTACTTTCGGTAACATACAGAACAGGCAGAAGAGAGCCATCTGGCAAGGCTCTCAAGTCCCTTCATTCTCATTGGAGACGAGCATCAGAACCAGAGACGTCAACTCATACGGCACGGGCAGTTATGCTGGCTCGCAAAGCAGCAACGCCCCTGACTCGGCCAATGACTCCAAGCAACTGACTAGGGTCTTCAAGGGCTGCAAGGTCAAGGACTTCGAGTTGACAGCCGACCAAGACGCAGAAGTGAAGATGGCAGTCAACTTCGATGCTCTCATGTGCTACACTGACACAGGTAGGTTAGAGGATAGCAACCCCGGAGACAGGTTCACTGCTCACAGGATGTTCGAGAACGTCGGCAATGGCCCTCTAGAGAGGAAAGCAGCAGGCATAGCACCCAACACCGAGAAGCCGTTCTTCTTCTACAACGGGACAATTACGGCCTTCGGGCAGAACATCGCACAAGTGACCAAGTTCTCAATCAAGGGCGACAATGGCATGCAGCAATACTACACCGTAGGAGCACAGCCACTAGCAGAGTCGAGGAACACCGCTGGCACATCTCTAGAGCAAGTCCCCTTCGCAGGCAGCAGGAACCCGTCACTGGTCGCTGAAGGAGCAGTCGAGTACGAAGCCACCATGGAGATTATCGTATCAGACCCGCTCCTGTTCCATGATTTCAGGACTAGCAGGTCCAAGGGGTACAGCGAGCCTATCACACTACATCTCGTCAAGAACGGAACAGGTTCTGACAGGGAGGAGATATTTGTCATAGTGGATGACTACATCATCGAGGAAGCACCACTGCAGATACCTGATGACAAGACACCTATCAAGAGCGAATTGAAGATTAAGCCAAAGCACGTGAAGGTAGTTGCCTACGATGCTATGTTCCACTGTTGAGGTATGAGTATGGCAAGATGGAGTCTACACCCCGGAGGAAGAAGAAGACCAGAGCCTGTGCCTGAGCCAGAAGCACCTCTGAGTCCAGAGCAAGAGGCGATTACCGAGACATCCGTGTTCAACCCCGAGGCAGCCGCGACGGACGGCAACCCATTCCCTGAGGAACTTGCAGAGGAAGTGGTCGAAGAAGCCACTGATTACAATTCTATGACTGTAGCAGCACTACGTGACATACTATCGGAGCGAGGTCTCACAGTCAGAGGAACAAAGGCGGAACTTGTTGCCCGCCTAGAAGCGGATGACTCGGGCCCCTCGGAAGAGGCTCCTGACGAACCTGCAGAGGCCCCCTCGGAAGAGGCAGTCTCAAGCGACGAGATGCCCGAGGAGGGCGATGTAAGTGAGTCAGGAGAACAAGAAGATAGTTGAAGATGTAAATAGCCTAATGGTAACTAGTGCCGCCCAAGAGCACTACATTCCCGTCGATGACGACCATGGTATCAAGGTCTGGGTAAAGGAACTCACGTTCCTAGAGTCCCAGAACGCCATGAAGGAGTTCATAGACCTCAACCCACAGACGGGTGAGATGAACATGGACCTCGGTGCGTACTGGAAGTACATGCTGATGAACGCCGTGGAGAAGACGGAACCTCATATGCCAAAGGCTCAGATGCTGTCACTAAAGCCTGAGATACTCACGCAGATTACTCAACTGTTGCCTCAACCACAGGATGTGGTGGGCGGCCCTTTAGATGGAATGCAGTGATTGACGAGATTGGGGAATATCTGGAGGGTAAGGGGGAGAATGTCAGTATGGCTCTCGACTCTGCAGTGTATCTGGTCATGAGCCATTACGGTATCAGCATCCGCGAAGTTAATCAGTTGTCCCCTCCTGAGTTCGACCAGATGTTCACATGGGCTGCGGCTGCTAAGAAGAAGGAAGCCGAACAGGCTGCCGACAGCCAACGCAAAGGCCAGAAGATAGAGAGTACGAACTACTCTCAGAGGATGCCATTCAGTGACGGGGAGTGGTAGATATGGCCGAGACAGCCAAACCAGCAAATGAGATGAATCAGGCATGGAAAGACCTGACTCAGACCTCAGTTGGTCTGGCTAAGCAGTTCGGTATCGTAGAACGTGGATTGTCCAAACTCAAGGTGGCCTTTGCTGCAAGCGCTGCAGGGACTCTGTTCTACGCTGGGAAGGCATTGACGAGCATGATACGCAACATGTCTAGGATGTACGAGGATGTCACTGAGGCCGCCAACGCCCACAAGAACCTCACAATCGCACAATCGCTTGGTGCCGCGACCCTATTCAAGTACAACGGCGTGTTAGCACTCGGTGAAGCCATACACAGGAACTACGCAAGTACGGTTGACGAATCCAATAGAGGCATGCAGCGGACTAAGATGCTCATGATTAGATTGAGCACCTATTTCTTCTTCACTGTCACTGCTCTGTCCGCTCTAGTAGTGGCTTTCTTGGGTTTCGATGCAGCGGTGAATGGCTCAGATGCTGCTTTGTTCAAGATAAATACTAGATTCGAGACCCTCAATGCCTCGATGGCAGGACTCGGTACGCTCATTACAGGCGAAGGAGGGGCTAGTGGGTTAGCCATGTTAGGTGGTGCTCTCATAGCGGCGGGTCTCACAGCAGCCGTGTTCGGTGCCACTCTAGGTGGCATTGTTCTAGCACTAGGCGTCTTACGCGCTATCTTCTTGACCGTGCAAGAGGCTACCGGCTCTTTCGAGTTAGGCATGATGTCAGCAATTGCAGCAGGCGCTGGGGGAATCGCTCTCTGGTCTACGAAGTTTGCAGCGTTGGCTCCTTTCATGAACGGCATTCAAACCCTGATAATCAACAACATCAATGCGATAGCCACAAGAATATTCGGAGCGAGTAAGATTGTTCAAGCATCGAGGCTTGCCTTTGCCGGTGGGGTGGCCGCACTCGCTGCGGGCATCTATGGCATGGTGCAATTCGCTACAGGTGCTATGGAGGGCTGGAGGGCTGCGTTCTTGGGTGTGTTCTCTGCCATTCTCGTAGGCGTCGGCCTCTTCCTTGTGGGTGTGGCCGCTATACCTGCTGCTATAATCGCTGCAGTGGTTCTCGCTCTCGCTTCTGTCTATAGATTTAGAGATGAAATTATTGATTCAATCACAGCAGCGGTCGCCACCGGGGGAATGCTTCTCAGCATGATGTTCCAGCCGCTAATAGACGCAGGTAGTAGCGCTGTTGCTGCTGTTACTGGCTCCATCACGGCAATCACTGGTGGCATTTCAAGCGCCATTGCAGGAATTCAAAGCGCTTGGGCTGCTTTCAAAGACAGTTTCACACTCGATTTAGATTTAGGCTTCCTCGATACCATAGCGGGGGCTCTTGACTTTGGTGGGTTCAGAGCGCAGGGAGGTTCTGTCAGTGGAGGAAAATCATACATAGTCGGAGAGAAAGGGCCTGAGTTATTCACTCCGGGCTCCTCTGGTAATATCACACCCAATGACCAACTAGGGGGTGGTAGTAACGTCACACTCAATATCAACGTCGGTGGCGTCACAGACAGGACTGACAAGCGTGCACTCGCACGCGAGATAGGGGACATGCTCACTCAAGAGTTGCGAAGGACGGGTGGGGCGCCGACGCGAGGTAGATTCTGATGGCAGGGCTCCCTATTCGTCTAATTCGTAGAGATAACAAGGTCATAGAATTAGATTGCACTAACTACGCCATGACCGTCAAGAGGAGAGTCACTCCCATATCTCTCCCGTTGTCTGGGGAGAGGCTTGGCTATGACTTGAACCAAGTCGAGTCTGCCATACGCTTGGAGTGCATACTCACGGATGATGACTGTGGTGATACGGACTTTTCAGTGGGCAAGGCCTCTGGTTACATCGACTTCAGCACCCGTATCGAGTTTTCAGGAGAGAGTATTGAGACTCTCAATTATATGTCAGGAGACGAGGGAATAGTCACGCGCTCCAATCTAGATGACACTGTGATTACCATCAACGCCTTCCCATCATCAGGTGCCGTTGCAGATATCGTCAACATCACATTAGACTCATCTGCTAGTTCTCATACTCACTCTTCTACTGGCTCTGGACCGGCCACGCATTCCTTGACTGTGGGATTAAATCAGAGCACAGACACTGGTGTCTCCAGTGCTAATACAGGGTCATTCATCGCTGAGTCAATTAAAGACGCCATAGAGGATTTCGCCCCTTTAACCAGTTTGATTACGCCCACACTAGAAAGAGGTTCTTCAGACCCTGTTGGGACTACAGGGAAACTAGTCATTACCATGGCAAACGCAGGTTCCGTAGCATCATTCGATGACATGGTAGTAGAGCCCGGTGGAGATACTGCTGTGCCATTAGTGAAAAACATCACAGATGCTGAGGTCACTTCCTGCTTCTCCGCTGGAGACAAGGCTCAGAACCTCATTGGTGTAGCCATAAACAACGGTGTATTAGGAGTAGTGGGCAACATACACACTGGTCCAACAAATATTCAGTTAGACCAATACGATGGAGTGTTCGATGTGTTGGAGGCATTCGGTATGGAAAACACCCAACAGGACTACATAGTGGGTCTCCAAATACCATACAACTCCTTCAATGGATTGACCGACGTGTACGGCGCGACGGAAGAGAGCGTACCACAGGGCTACAGCGCAAGGAACTTCTTCTACGGCACTGGTATCATGAACACCGCTAAAGGTGCAAATGACAACACGCTCGTCGCCTCTACGGAGTTCGATGTGAAAAATAGATTCACTGGCATACGTGGTACCGTTTTGGCGGTCGACATAGACTACCAAGCCGGTGAGACTGTCTACAGCGCAACCATCACTTTCCAACCATTGGATGCGTGGGGGTCTGCGTGATACATGACCACCATAGCCAAGACCAGTAAGGCCCTCTATTTCAACGGGGTCAATGACAATGTAGTCTGCTCCTTCAAAGACTTCAAGTCCACTGGGCTCAAGGTAGGTGGTACTGGACGTTCCTCAAGACCTTTACTAGGGGAGAATGATGCGGATGGCAGCGCTCGTTACATCAAGCAACTAGACTCCTTCGTGATTGAGGCTTGGGTCAGGCCAGACTGTGGAGGGGTCATAGCGAGCAAGAACGGCATGTTCTCATTGAGACTCGGCTCTCCGAAGGAGCCTGCTGCTGCTTCCTTCTACGTCACGTCACAGGACAAGGGAGGCAAGCGATACACTAACAGTGTGTCTACAGCGACGAAGACTTCCAGTGGGTATGATGGCATCACTTTTCCCACACCTGCTCACTCTTCCATATCAAATGACGACCTGAGCAAGAACACTAGGGAACTTATTCACGTTGCTGGTTCCTTCGATGGTAGGTCGATGTCAATTTTCGTCAATGGGGAGAGAGTGGCATACACCTCTTGGGACCGCTTGACATCCTGCAATCAGAACAGTTCACCTCTCTTGATAGGTGGTGAGGGAGGAGAGTACAAGGGCCACATTGAGAGCGTGCACTTCAGCACTGGCGGTAATAACGCTGCAATCAAACCAGTGCCATTTGTCAAGCAAAGCAACACCGTAGGGTTGTGGAGATTCGAGGAGGAGGCTGCTGTAGATGACACCACTTTTCATATCAAGAGCGCAGTCTCTGCTGGTCACACGTACATCACCTTGGACACTGCACAGATAGAGCAGATGTATCGTATCATCAGTGGCAAATCAGGTACGTTCTCAGGTACGTACAACGTACCCTCACTCGGCTCCTACAAGGTCCAATGCAACACACACAGTGGTGGCTCTCAGGTCATAGACGTCGCACACACCAGTTGGAACCTCATCATCAATCCTACAGGCACTGACATTCTCACCGGAAAGCCCAACCGGAAGGCCCCTGAGCGTGTGAGAATCACATCATTGTCCAAAGGGACGGCACGTGTGAACGTCACCAGCGTCCATCTTGACTTCGCTACGGCATCTGATACAGGCTCTCGAGGTGTGTTACATGCCAGAACTGCGTTCGACAGCAGCAACAACCTCGCACATGACAGCACCTGCGTCCTAGTCAAGTCTGACCTACTGATAGACGCAGGCACTGACGACAGGGTGCAGTTGCATGGCACTGGTTCCCAAGCGATAGACACCACAGGCATCATCATACGCGATGACAGTGACAATGCAGCACATGGGTACCTATATGGCAGCACTATGCAAATCAACGACAGTGACAATCCGTACAGCGTAGCCAGCAGCAACTGGACCATAGACACCAAGTTCGGCATGGGTCACTCAGGGCGCCACAAGTACAACGTGGTTGATGGTCACAAGTACCTCAGTTCGTTGCCTACTGCGTCCTCTGAGAGCATAATGAGGAACATGGATGGCTTGTCCGATAACGCTAGTATAGTCTTCGATGGCAATCACGTAGGTATCAGAGACCAGTTAGAAGTCAATAGTGAGGTCTCGATATACAGTACTAGCATGCCCGTGAGAGTCAACAGCGTCCGCACCTCATCCAAAGCCGTCCAAGTCATTAGAAACGGACTGTCTACCTTGGACCCTGATAGAGATGGCATCATAGCCATAGGCGGCAGCGGGTTCAACGTCCGCCCTTTCCTGCTCAAGGGGTCTCCAATCGACGAGGTCACTCAGACGTCTACTGCCTACGCCATACACATGACTCCTGAGACGCAAAGCAGAGTAGCCATGCTAGAGACAGGTGATGGGGATTTCCCTCTGGTGGAGGTGCACTACAACGCCATAGACCTGACAGGCGACACCATGGGTGCATCAGGCCCTTGTCTCCTAGTGGAGAAGACAGTGCCCGCTGGTGGCACCGTTATCAATGGCAAGAGAGTGGCTGCTACCATCAACTCCGCCATATCTAGCGGCAAGACACTCCACGCACCGGGCGGGCTGTTTAGATTCAACATGCTAGAGAGCACCACTCTTCCTCCTACCATGCTCAAGTCGCACGGATTGGTAGGTGACAACACTGGTGGTGTGCAGCACGAGATAGAACTGGATGAGAGCATGATACCATCCAACTACACACCTAGAGTCGCTACCGATTCACCACAGAGTCCACCTGTGGGCATACCATCCTCCCATAGCGATGACACCACACACCCCTCTGTGTATCATCTAATGCGTTCCACTCTTAATGCCAAATCGTCAGAATCCACTATCGGCTCTTCTACACTGTACCGCAGGGACGTGGTGTCCAACAACGATGGTGAGGCGAATCTGACTAACAACATGTTCGAGTTCTACGACATCATCACCAACTACATCGAAGGGGGTGCTGTGCATGTCGTGGTTCAACCCTCTGACAGAGCGCGTTCGATGCAACTGGTCAAGTTCAAGAGCAGTCGCAATGACCCCTTCCTAGTCTCCTTGGAGCAACTATCAGGCCGTGGCAGGCTTCATGAGGTGAAGACGGAAGACACGCAAGACGGCACTCAGATTACCGTATCAGTACGCGGTTTGATGGATGACGTTGCATCAATGCCTGCCGAGTACACTGGTGAGGGCGCTCCTGACTCGACAGTGGTTAAGGAGATAAGCCCCGATTCTCCTGTAGTGAGCGTCACTCTCGGTGGTCCGGGCCAAGGCGCTGTGCTGACACAGCCTACGTGGGACAAGAGCGTCTTGAGCAGGATGGGTTGGTCATCTCGAAGAGATGGTGGGGGTAAGATAGCCGCCATCAACTCAGGGAACATAGACATCAAAACCCCACTCAATAACGTGGCTGGGCTGGGCGCCAATGCTGGTGGTTTGGATGGCGCGTACTCCTTCCCTGCACGAGGTAGGTTCTACCTACCAAGCGGAGCGAGTGTAGAATACTTCAAAGTAATCACGAATAAACTGTACTTCCATACCAGCACTGGCCACCTAGGCACAGGCAGATTCGTCGACGGAGACGGCAATGAGTACGACAGTTTCTCGGCTTGGGAGACAGCGACTGGTCTGAACGTGGGAGACACGGTACTGGTTGACGACCAATTCGGTGAGGACAGCATCATACCAGATGGGACGTCCTTGAATGACAGGCTGTTTCAACAACTAGGTAGTGTCTCACACGACTACCAGTTAGGCACACAGTATTCCAGCACCCGCGCTATGGTGGAGATACCAGTCTTCTCCAACCAATTCTTCAACGACCCTAGCATAGGCTCATTCCCCTCTCCTGACAACAGCATGAAACTGCATCTCGATGCCACCATGACTGCACATACTTGGGCACCGAACCCAGTGGGTCGTAGGCCTGAGGACTTCTACCCTCAGGACAGGGACGTAGAAGGTCCGTACCACAAGAGACTGCTAGACGGCAAACCTGTCGCTGCTGTCAAACTAGGTAGCATACAGCCTGCTCAACGCACGTACCTCAGTATCCAATTCAATTTCAACGGCGGTACTATGGTGACTGGCAACTACGGGAATGGCGCACAAGGGGCATACATCGAGTTGAAAGACTCACAGGGCGTCATCAAGCAGTACAAGCCATACGCTACAGGAACGACAGGAGATGTGGATGAGTACGGCTTCGTCAAGTTCGTGTTCGCTGACCCCGGCGACAATACTTGGGGGGCTCTCGCTGCCACTCAACTGATGGCAGCCATAGAGCATGAGAACGGGCACAATGGCTCTTTGGAGTCTAGTCAAACTTATCCCACTAATCTATCAGGAGCCAGTCTCTATGTCATCAACAACACAGTAGGGCCAGATAGCAGTAAAGCGCATATTCGCTTCGTGGGATGGACCACTTCTACTTTCGTCCTTGGGCGACGTAAAGCAGATAGTAATACTACTGTCACCACCTCTGGGAGTAATATTACTGCTGGTCTGGCTTATCCTTTCTTCCGTTCAGCCCGCACTAGGTTGTTCGTAGAGGACGTGGCTAATAGGTTCCCCGAGAATACCAATTTGGATACTAGCAGTAGTTCTGGGAATCAGGACAACGAGGATGGTTGGAGCGGTGAGAGGATGTATCGCGGCCTGCGTGGCATGCCAGTATTCCGTAGGGTTTTCCGTCCTAATGGAGAGTGGGCATTGATTGAGTCCCTCAATGACACCGCTAAAGACTCGCTAGACATAGAGCAATTCAGCACTGGCTTCTTGGACGGATTGGAGACTGGGACAGTGCTGTCCCTGACGCCCTTCTTAGACTTCACTGGTACGCCAATCAGAGACGACAACAGAGGGCTGTCCACAGCCAATGAGTTCCGCAGGCCATTCTACTATGACAGGAGCAACGTGCAGACGCAAGGGGGCAACATAGACTACGGTCTCAGGCAGTACGTCAGTGCCGTGGAGTTCAAGGCAGGCCCGTCTACCAACCCACACGCTCTCCAGATAAGGAACAAGACTGGGTCTGTAGTTCTCGATACCTCGGCGGGCGGCAGTGTGTATATCATCGACTCCGATACTCTCCCCGTCACCAAGAACGCGACTATCACATTCACTTCCATCAACACCAGAACAGGTGCAGCAGTCTCCTTCACGCACAATCACTTCACCGACCCCAATAAGGTAACCATCACGTCTGGTTCTGTAACTGTGGGAGACGAACTCTCCATCACGGGCAATAGCACCAACGCCACACACCAACTCAACCGCACATGGAACTACCCCTATGCTCCCGGTGGTCTACGCAGTGGCGATACCGTCTGGATGAACATGCATTACACCAACCCACACGCCATAGACGGGATGTTCTGCAAGTCACGAGGGGTGTTCAACCAGTATGAGGTGTGGAGCGGATTCAATGGAGGGGAAGGTGCGCTGACCAACGAGGCCAACAGTACGTTGGCTCTGGAGAACTTCCTCATTGGCAACACGTGCAGGGAAACAGCGTCCAACTTCGTGCAACACGTCAATAAGACAGTCTCTCTCAACTGGCAGCAACTTGGATACTCGGAAGCCAGTGCTCCGGTAGTGGCATACGTCGACCCATACCTAGACACGGACGGACATGCACGTGTGTTGCTCTACGACGTCGGTCACGACAAGGAGTTCATTGCCTTCCATGACCTCTTCATGCAAGTCCAGACCAGTCAATCCACCCCAGAGATAAACGGGCTCGACGTCGCTGCAGGCTTCAAGAGCCAGATAAACACCAGTAATCGCTCAGCGTTCGTAGAAAGCGCATACGCTCACCAGTCATACTACCTTATCAACCCAGCAGGTCTAGCGCAAGGAGCCTCGCCCGGTTGGCAGGTCAACCGCAATGACAGCCACACACACTACGTCACTTACGGCTCCACCGTCATAGAAGGAGCGACAGGCAGGCTCGCCAACGAGACAGTGTCGATATCCTCTGCCGAAGCACGGCATGAAGAGACCAGCAAACTTGCAACGACTGTATGGGATGCCAACACTACCATGATGGACACACCTGACGGTACCAGAGCCATACCGGCCTTCCTGTGTCTCAAGGGAATAAGAGGCACGGCGCATGACTTGACCTCGCATTCTGAGACTCGTCTCCAGAACCTCCCGCATTGGACCGACATGGACTTCGTTCGTCGCTTGACCATCGACTTCGGTGAAGTGGCCATCAAGGACGGTGTGTCTGACATACAGTCTGCTGCTGAGGAGATAGTGCGTCAGGTGAATCAAGGCGCTGCTCTCAAAGCCACCAGTGATGGTGGTTCCGCTCACGACCCTGCGGCTTTCTGGGACCCTCTATCTGCTGCAACGACTGATAGAGGTAGCCACATGGGCTACCTTAGAGCACACATGGGTCGTGCTGTCAAGGACTTGGATGGGAATGAGGGCTTCACAGTAGTCATACACAGCACTGTACCGGGCGCATCCGGTAGGAACTTCTGCGCTTGGCTGGACAACAGCAAGGGTCAGGTCCCTTACAAGCCCGAGTACCTCATAGGCCATGGTGGCAGGTTCCGCAACTCATGGTGCCTACCCACTGAAGGAGAGGACGAGAACATGCATCCCGCCCCCATGCCTATCAACAAGAACGGCAGGCCCTTCGCTCCTATCACCACACTGCGTCAATTGGTTCCTGCCGATGAGAGCGAGGATGAGTTGTTGAGCAACCTGCACTTCGGATATGACTCGACGGTAGAGGGCACGGACAGAGACAGCAATACGGAACTGACCACAGGCAGGGCTGCTAACACCGTATATGACGAGTCATTCGAGTCACAAGGGCAGACCATGAAACTGGTCGAGGGTCTGAGAACAGGGACCAAAGCACGAGCACGCATCAACTTCGGAGGGCTAGTGGCCTCTGGAGTGCCCGGCTGGTCACCTGATGCTGGCAAATGGGGTTGTGGAGAGGACAACCAGACAGGCCGTTTCAACAACATATACAACGACACAGGCCCGACATCATACTCAGCCTACATCCCTTCTGCTGAGAGAACCAACGTCAGCGACCGGCAGATGTACGGCTTCAAATTCACAGACCACAGAGGCAGGGACTACACGGTACGTCTGATTTACAAGCAGCCCGGCCAGAACTTCTCAGGCAAGGACACTCAAGTCCCTCCTACATTGGAGAATGAGATACTCATCTACTTCGATGACAGGGACGTGGCACAAGGCGGGTTCACGCTCGGCAAGCACATGCTTGGGACCAAACACCCCGATAGAGACCTCTTCCCTGACCAGAGTTGGAGAGGCAACCTATGGAAAGGGGTCAAGTCACCAGCCAATGGCTATGCAGTCAGCACCACCAAGTCAGGGGACACGCTCACAATAGCAAACCTCTACCATGAGATACCTCGCTTCGTCAAGTCACAGCAGTACTCTGGTGGTGGCGGCGGGGAAGCCATAGACATACTCGGTTTCCTAGGTTTCCCTGAGAGTGGTCTGCTCACTTACACTGATGATGGCAACACGACCACCATAGTCAGGTACACCTCTAGGACCACTAACGACCATGGTGGACCTCACAAGTTCTTCGGTGTGACTGACTCATTCAGCCCTAGCACTTGGGGTAGCGCAGAAGGTACATCTACAGACCCTGTAATCATCAGCCCCAGTCTCAATTGGACTACCATACTCACTGATGAGGTCATAGCAGCGGCAGTCGAGTTAGCATTCAATGTGGACCCGAACAATCCCACGACTCTCGACATCAGCGACATGTACGCCACAGATGGCAAGTCCTTCAAAGACTGGCTTGGTGATGGGGCCAAGAACGCGGTGACTGTGACCACTCTCAATGACAAGCAGAGAGTGACTCCGCTCAAGGACCTCTTCACAGTCGAGAGAAGACGGGACCTCGGACTCTACAGCGCTTGCCTGACTCATCCTACCAACGGTAGGGAGACGTTGACTCTCGATGAGATAGAGCGGGGTATGCAGAAGGACGTTGGGTACATACCACATACATTGCTCAACATCACTACCAACTCGCGTGGCCCTAACAGCAATACAGCCACACCAGTCCTCGTCAATAGCAATAACAATCCTGTGGACGTGACTGAATGGAAAGGCCATTTGACTGGTAACAAGTTCACTGCTTGGAGGGGAGACCACATCCTGCCCAATATAGAGACCTACACCCTGCAGATGGACAGTCAGATACAGACCGGGTTGAACACCCAAGTCCTTTCTACGACTACCTTCAACAACTACATAGCCATCAAGACACACAGAGGCTCGGCATCATACACAGCAAGCGACAGTTCGAGCAAGTTCTTCGCTATCAATAGCATGTTCTTGGGTGGCCCAGTCGGCAGGCACAACGTAGCAGAGTTGTCATACAAGTCGTACATAGAGAAGCGTGCCATGTTCATCAATGATACTGACTTCATCTATGCCACACCAATAGCGTCAGCGAGCGACACCGGCTTCATCGCCTTCGATGAGGCGAGTGACAACTTCCCCAAGGCGGGCGACACTGTCCCTCTACCTAGTTACCTATTCAGCAGATTACACATGGAGTTCGCCGGAGTGAGAACCCAAGGCAACGTGTATGGCGAGCCTCTCACTTACTTCAGAGGAGCGCAAGACGGACCTGACCACAGCGTCCCACTCTACTTCGGTGGCGGGTTCAGCGGTTTGACGATGGACATCAATGATGGCACGCAGAACGACTACACCGAGTTCTACTCACACCCCTACACCTCAGGCCCTACGGGCTGCTCTGGTCTCCAGAACGTAGGGGAGAACATGGGAGCCTCTGCCATCTTGGACACCACAGCAATGCTCGCCATGTTCCCCGGTACCCCACTCCTCAATCAACACAGAGGGGAGAACATCTCACCATTCAACAACAACGAGGCGATACTAGCGCCTGACTTGAAGAACGATGCCTCAGCACAGACCCTAGGCATTTCTAGTAGCGATAAGGATGCCATCTACGAGGACAGCAATGCCACTGATGATGCTGTCCCCTTGTCACACCCTACTCCCGTGGTGCTACGGTTCGCGCACCCATACGCTCGTTATACTGACACTAACAACGAGGTGGCCTATGTGGTGTTCGGTCCCGGCCAGTCAGTCCCAAAGCACTTCAACCAGTACACAGGGGCAGGTACTGTAGAGCCAGCAGCCAGTCAGACTGTGGCGAACAAGGTCACTCATGTGCAGCGCAGTGGGTCGAACAACACGTACTACTCATCAGGTACACCGGACGGGCTGTATCTGCCCAACCAGATAGGCAGAAGCAACACCGCCCGGACAGGTATCAGGAGATATATGCCTCCCACCTTGCTCTACCAGAAGACCCACACATACCCCTACAAGGTGTTCCGCAACTGGGAGCCAGCATCCGGCGCACCAAGCAGTCACTTCAACCAATCTACTGCTTACGACGCCCATGGGATATCCAGTCACTTCTACAACAGCAGCGCAAACGCACAGACCAGTGCCTCCGTAGCATACGCTCACCCGTTCAGCCTGCGTTCCTACAACTGGTATATGGATGGTGGCTTCCCTGCTGGAGGCAACTGGTTCGACTACGCAGTGAGGAAGAACCCACCTCACCCCACCACTAGTGAGTCTACCAAGCACCTACCTAACAACCGCACTCACTCACTAGACAGCCAGACCATCACGCTCGGTCTGCAGGCCAGCATGTTCCGTGTGGGTTACCTAGCACTCACCACATACGACTCGACCCTCAGTGAGACTACTCCTCCTAAGGACGTGTTCATCGTAGATGCGACGAGAGTGCAGAACTCAGAGGAGTTGGGTGCGGTGATGTCCGCTGCTATCAACTCCTATCCGGGCGAGGGCAACCTCAAGGCAATCGGTGGCACCTTCCTCCCCTCCTTCCAAGATGCTGTCAGGCAAGACAGGTACTCTTGGATAGATGTGGGCAACATGTCCTCCTATACCACATCACCCGCTAGAGTCAATGCTGGCTCGGACATACCACCGTCTCTACCCGCTAGTGGATGGCTCAGACTGAAGAAGATGTCAGGCAGTTCCGATGGTAGCAACACCAATTCTTTCTATGCTCCATACAGTTCTTTCACAGGCGCCAGTGGCAGTCAGCCCGTCACCAGTCTCACCGTGGTGAACGGCGGTAGCGGATATGCAGCAGGAAACATTTTGACGGCTTCTAGCGGTTCGTTTGCGGGTTCTGTGACAATCACGGTGGCTGTTGCCAGCCTCACTAAGAACTCCAACGGGACCTACGCATCATCCGATACTGGAGGCAATCTCACCTTCTCCGCTGGCAACGCTACCGGCACTTACACCACCGCCAACGCCGGTGCCCCGGTCTCTTCCGTCTCCGTCACCAACGGCGGTAGCGGGTACACCTCCGCTCCTACAGTGACATTCTCCTCTCCCCAGATATCTGGTTCCACAGCCACCGGCACGGCTACCATCGGTAAGGCAGTAGCCAGTCTGGGAGTCAGCAACAACGGAGGTGCAGATGACTTGGATGCAGGCTCAGGTAGCCTCACTTTCAGTGGTGGTGGTGGGTCAGGTGCTGCTGGGACATGGACAGCCACCGGCAGCGGCGCTCCCATCGCCAGTGCGTCGTTCACCAACACCGGCACGTCATACCCAGTCAGAGGGAGCGATGGCTTCACAGCCAATGCGACCGTCACCAACCATGGTGCAGGTAGCAGTGCTGCGTTCGTATGGCACAACGGGTACCCACTGCATGGGAGCCTACCTTTCAAGTTCACCAACGCTAACAACACAGAGGCATATGTCATTGACTTGGATGGCAACCAACCAGTCAGCGCTGGTACTTACGATTGGAGTGTGACGGCCTCTGCTGGCACTATCACAAGTTTGACTCATTCTACCGCTGCTACTGGCACCTTCACTGTCAATAGCGATGGGCTAGTGACCGCCCAAAGCGTTGCGAATCAAGGACAGGGGTTCCTAGAGGACCATGGTGCTGACACTGGTGACAAATTCAACATCGCTGTCACGCCACAAGGTGCGCCGGGTATGCTGGCTCTGAAGCAACGCACTGGTACATCTGGTAGTTATTCGTACAGTGATTTCGATACGGAGGTATTCACCTCGACCACGGACGCTGGCCGAGTGAGGTTCCTGCAAGTCACCAATGGTGGTAGTGGATATAATGGAACCACTGGCCAAATCGCAACCTACCCAAGAATTGCTACCTACAAGACAGCGAGCGTGAACAACACAAGCGCTCCCTACTCTAGCGGGCCTGTTATCGGCACTCACACTGCGTACACCCTTCCAGCCGATGGGAGCACGCTCACCCTCAGCAATGGTGGCAGTGGGTACACATCAGCGCCTTCTGTCACCATCAATGGCGCAGGCTTCAGTGGTGCCTTGACCACCACCTTGGCGAGCAGTGGCTCGGTCAAGAGCGTGGCAGTCGGTGGTGGTGGTGCTGGGTACACGTCCGCCACCGTATCCTTCAGTGGTGGTGGAGGCAGCAGCGCAGCAGGCTCAGTCTCCCTAGGCACTGCCACACGCACGTTGGATGCTGTCACTCTCACGAGTGGAGGTAGCGGCTACGCTCCCGGCGCTGCACCTTCGGTGACAGCGGGCAGTGGGGGCGGTAGTATCACTGCCACCCTCGCTAATACAGGTACCATAGCGACTGCTTCTGTGACCAGTGGTGGCAGTTACACCAGTGCGCCTACGATAGTCGCTGCAGGTGGTAGCAACGCGAACATCACTGCCACACTGGCAGCCAGCAGTTACTTCACACTCACAACCAATCTCAGGAGCAACACTGCCAAGTTGGAGAATCCCATGGGCAGTGCGGGGGCCAGTGTGAACTCCCTGTCAGATACGTACAAGATACTGGTGTGGAGCAAGGCAGGGAACCTCAGATGGAGCAATGGTGGCCCTGAGACGCTGCATAACAGCGCACCCACTGACGACACTAACAGCATCTACGACCAACTCGCAGCGACCCAAGTCCACTTCTCAGGGTTGGTAGATGCGATAGACAGGACCAGACCAATCGGAGCAGTCGGGTGGCATGGTGAGAGGTACTCCAAACTGAACAGCCTAGTCGTACCCGGTACCACAGGGATATCCTCTGGTCTCGGTGCATGGCATCCCATGCTAGGCACTAATCCCTATGGTGCGAACATGACTTGCCACTCGCGTAACAGTTTCGCCTTCGTCAGTGATGACGACACATCCTACACTCCCAGCATAGCCACTGGTCACTCCCCTAGTGGTCTGCACCCACGACACTACGTCGTCGTCTCATACGAAGGCGAACTCCCTATCATAGCCAGAGCGGACAGAGACGGACTGCTGCTCGCAGGGGACATGCTAGACAAGAAGTGGAACAACGGGCCCGGTGGCACCATCGTAGTGTCGCACGAGTCCAGACACAACAACGACAGGTACGCTTCCTACGCACATGGAGGCCCACACGTCGACGCGCAGATAGCGGAGGACTTCCAAGTGCCTGCTAGTGGCAACGCCAACGGGACATGGGCTGGTAACGCAGCCACCACCAACGAGATGTTCCCAATGGAGACCTGCTTGTTCTCCACAGGTGACCTCTTCTTCGATACGGATGAGAACCCCGGTGTCAAGCACTACCCTGCAGAGGCAGGGTGGGCAGCGCACAACACACTAGCACTGAGAGCACTCAGAGACCACTATACGGACCCGTGGAGTTTCTGGAGCACCAATTCGTCAGCACGCAACTTCTTGGCCCAGCATGTCGTATGGAAGAGGATGGATGGCGGTAACGTCTGCATGCCTGCCAGCAATGCGAGAGGACTCGGTGCCATACCATGGGTGTGGAGGAAGGTCGGAGGCAACTACGTCAAGTTCGGAGAGACTCTGTACGGGAACGTGAGGTTCTCGTTCGAGACGACCAACAGTGCTATGTTCCCTGTCGTACAGGCACAGGAACTCATGCAACCACACCTCGCTGAGCAGTTCCCCATAGACGTCAAGAATGCCTTGGTGATACCGAACGAGGAGATACAATTCCAATCCTTGACTGTGGTAGATGACGCTGGTGAAGAGCACAAGGTAGAGGGAGGCTCTCCCTTCGGTACGGTGGTACGGGACTTCCAGAGAGTAACGGAGAGGGAAGTCAAGGGGCCTGCACTAGCAGGGAGCGGCAACAAACCCACACTCGAAATTAGGCTGCCAGACGCAGACACCATACCCGGCAATCTAGTCGTTCGCAGTGGCTTCGACAAGGTGCAAGCGTACCAGCACGAGAGCATGGGCACTGGTGGCCTGCAACGCCCTGACTTGCCTGACGCTCTCATCAAGGACAACTTCGATGCGCTCAACACCAACCCCGAGACCAACCCGTTCTACGAGAATCGTGGCTATGAGAGAATAGACACTCGAGCAGAGCAGTATCCCTTCAGCAGAACGGGGGAGATAGCAGACCAGTCGTTCTTGGAGACGTCATACGAACCACACGACAGGGCTATCTACTTCCATCTCACGAAGAAGGGCTTCTCCTACACAGAGAGGGAGCCGTTAGGCTACAGCGGCGGTTCTCTAGTCTACAACAACCTAGAGGTGTTCAAGGTGGAGGGCACCACTGTGTTCGCTAATGGCACCATCAACGCAGATATATGGCAAGCGGAGCAATTGCCGGATGGCAGGTCCTTCCTCACTGTCAATGGCCACATAGCCTCCTTCACTGGAATCAGTGGGTCACAGTTCACTGGGTGCAAGTTCAGCCCCGGTTTCTCCGCCAGTAGATTTGATGTAATCAAGCCATCATTCTTCGTACCGTCAGGTACCACACGTCACTTCGCAGCGAGGAGGTTGAGAGACCATGCGGAAGTCAGCGGAGAAAGTCCAGACAAGAAGCCGATTGATTGGATGGGCGTTGCTGCCAATGCAAGCCCAGCAACTGCCATACGAAGTGACAGACTGACACCAATGCCCTTACCTCGCATGGGGCACCACTATATCACGCCTACCATGGCCATGATGCCGGGTCACCTAGCACACCCTCTGTACCAGCGAGTCTACAACCTCAACAGAGCGTACCACAAGGCTACCAAGAGCCTAGAGCGCGAGTTGGGGTACACCAAGGTGGGGTACAGTCTCACTGGTCACAATACAGGCACTGACGGTACGCTGGATAGAGAGGATGGCATAGGGCTCGATGCTTTGATGTGGTTCTCGTCAACCACCGCACCTCATCCACCATCTGACATACACGGTGGGGCGTTCACTCTGATGACCGAGACCAAGATGCGGTATGACGGATACGGTGTGCTGGCATACGATGCTGAGAACGCCTCTGGTGACCACCGTCTCAAACTGGAGGTGGGCACTAACTACAGCACGCATTGGAACTTCCCAGACCCCATGGAGACTGGCGCTTATCAGATTGTCATACAACCCAATCTGTACTCGCAACAGGTTATGGGCTTCAGCGACAACTACGACTTCGGCTCTGACAGTGGCACCAAGTACCCCATACTGACTGACGCTCAGGTAGCCACTGTCATCGCGTTGCAATGGAACGGCACTGGGTATGACTTTGTCCTCTCCCACGCCATCAAGGCAGACGTCAGAGGCTGTGAGGTGTTTTTGAACGAAGTCATGCTCGACATCGACCCCTCTCCGAACCAGCAGTTCACCAACCTCCCGCCACTCGCTCTCTACAACCCTCTCGGTATCAACGAGAACACCTCCCCTGCTTGGAGTAGGAAGAGCCTGCCGTACCGACCGGGAATGTTCCAAGTGGCTACACCCGGATACACCCTCACCGTGCCGTGGTGGTCACCAGCACTGAAGAGCAGTGACTCTCTCGCTGACCCTTCCACTGTCAGTCACTTGACGGCTTGGACCAGACCAGAGGACTACTACCTCTACAGCCGCTCAGGGTATGGTTCGATAGGCTCCCAATCGGTCATGACTGGCTATCCCTCTCATTTCATACACCCATACACCCACTCGTACATGTCACACGTCGCGCAGTGCAAGGTCCTGAGCACAGACTCAAGCAACAACCAGATAGTAGTGGACAACAACTCCCTCTTCCCTGAGGTAGGGGACAGGTACATGGGTCACAGACTCGTAGTCACTGGTGCAGACGGTGTGCAGCACAGGGCATCTTACACTCATCGTGGTGTGTCCAGCGGTCAAGCCAGCCAGACCACCAACGTGTTCTACGGCCTCACCTGTGACGCTGCTTTCTACACAGCATGTGCTGCGGGTGCCGTGATACGCTTGACTGCAGACCACTCCAACTACGCACCGGGAGAGATACTGACAGACAAGGCGCGAAGCGTCTTCGCTCACATCATAGAGGACCTAGCCCCCGGAAGCCAAGACACACAGACAGGGCACCTTCCAGACGCCTACCTCTCCATGTGGCACTACAATCTAGGCAGGCCTGTGACGTTCTACTCAGACAGCCGTAGCAACATAGGAGATGCTGCTGTGGACAAGAAGCCATACAACCATCTACCTGAGCATTACGAAACCATACGATACCAGAACTTCAGTTACGTCATCAGTGATGGCCCATTCGACTTCCGAGGGTATGGGAAGGGAACTAGCACAGTAGGTAGTGACACAGCCCTTGCACTAGTCAGCCCTGACTCCATATCCAACCCGCAGGCAAGAACAGACGCCAGTCTCGGTTCCAAGAAGCACCACTTCGGTGCGTTCTGGCCGGGTGGCTCTCGCTTTGGAGCGCAAGCCAGCGACCTCTCTCTATGGGGCACTGCTGGTCCCGGTTGGAGCAGATTCTGGGACAGTCCTGTAGTGTACCAAGAGGGTGGCAGTGCGGGTCAGTTCAGTGTGGTGACTCGAACGGCCATAACAGACTCAATCAACAGCACCAACCACAGGAGACCTGCTAATTTCGGGTATCGTTTCTGTATTCGGCAAGCCCCCAACAGGCCCAGATGGGCATTGTGGGCCACACAGGCCTTGGATGACAAGTACACTGTCAATAACCACTCAGGGTATCGCTTCGGAGTCTACGTGCAGAGCGACCAGTTCACCACCAACATCTACACAAGCACGTCTGCCACCAGCACCGCCACCAGAGCAGCAGGACACACAGGCATGATGGAGAGGCTGACAAATGCGTCTGCGATGATAGGCTCTGACCTCAAACTACAACAGGTCCGATACAGCCATGGCAGAAGGATAACCAGACCGTTTGGGTGCGCTGTTCGGAACTACATCTCCTTCAATGTGGACAATGACAGCGCCAGTGTACCAGTGGTGCGTGCCCATCAAGGCGATTACGTAGCCAACATGGTAGACGGGTTCGTCACTGGCACTCTAGCACCCAAGAGGAGCCTCGCGCCTGCGCTCGCACACTACATGACTGATTGGTGGGGGAACACCACAGGCGAGGATGTCAGGAGGTTCCCTGTCAGGAGTTTCGGCGTTCGACCTGCTTGGGACCCTGAGGTCGCGTACCGTGCCACAGACAGGACAGTGTCTGCCCAGACTTTCGCTGCGCCACATGGGATGGGGCTCTCCAGAGCCAACCTAGACCCATACAACCCTGCTACTGCCAAGAGGATAGGGGACAGAGGAGACGGTCGAGGGGTGAGATGGCCCACCGCCTTCAATGAGGATGTGTTACAGGATATAGACATACCATTAGAGAGCAGTGGCTTGGTGATGTCACACGCTACATCAGAGCCTGCTACCGGCCTCGGGTACACACGACCACGAAACGATGCGCTCCAAGACACGGAAGTCAAGAGGGGCATAAGCAGGAGATTGGACGTAGCAGCGACTGACGGGTTGCTGAAGCCTGAGGCAATGGCAGGTGCTAACGTAGAGAGAGCAGTGGGTGACTTGGCCCCGGCCTCAGAGTCCATCCAAGAGCCCATCTCTCGAATCTCCCCTAGGATAGGCCTTGACGTGAACACAGTAGGGGAGATAAACGACACCAGTTCCAATGATTACGTCGCTCTGGCCACTGAAGCACATAGCCTACACACTGACAGAGGGGCAGGTAAGAGGTACATCGTGGCAGCAGGAGTGAAGACCGACACCAAGGCATTGGATGACTACAGGCTGGACAGCCTGAACTTCTCCAACTTCAAGCAGGTCATGCGCCTCAATCACACACACGGCATCTGGCCTCTGGGAGGCACGCTCGTCATGGACCTCATGAATTACATGGAGCCTGTCAGCGACCTAGGCTGGGGCACGTCCTCGGGCTCGGCCAAGAGCAGCAACCCCTACCAGAGCGCAGACCACAACTCCATGTCCTACCAGACCAATGAGAAGGACAAGAGCATCAAGTTCCTGCTACGACCTGTGCGTGTGCTAGACCACAGGCACGTAGAGATATTCAGGGACAAGGGCGATGCACTGTCGGGCACTGCTGGTGGTAGGTACGGGGTGTTCACCTATGACACACCCAATGCCAGAGCGACTACCAGTTCCAAGTTCTTGAGAGCGACTAACCCAGCCACTACCAATGCGCCCTATCCCCCATCCTACTTCTTCACTTCCAGCAGTTACACCGTACCGTCTAGCGTTGGCCCACGCATTCCCGGAAGCGAGAGTTCCTCGTTCACCAACAGCCTAAAACAGACAATAGCCAGAATCATAGTCAGTAACAACACCTTGGAGCACATGAGGGGTGACGCCATCAGAGGTGATGACTTCAGCGTGCAGCCTAGATTCACCCAGTCCATATATCCCGGACCTGACTTGAACAAGAGCGACCACTCGGGTGAGAGCAGCAGGGATGACAACGAGGTGAACGGCTGATGACTGGTGTTGCTGCCTTCCCGACCCTGACTACCACCAACTCCAGCACGGTGACTGTGGATGGTGGCAAGCAGGATGCGGTGAGGACTACAGTGGCATCTCGAGTGAGCGAGCCGAACTTGGTTGACAACGCCATTTACCATGCCATATACGAAAACGCAAATGACGTCTCTGGCCGTAAATTAACCGTGAAGAAGCCGTTAAACACCGATTTCCAAGTCACCCACGGTCGCCGTTACTCCTTCACTGAAGAGGAGGACTCCCTCCTCATGAAGCACTATCCTGCAGATGGCGTCAGCACCACACCCACTGTGTTCTTCAACGACAAGAAGATGACGACAGGGGTCATACCACCAGTGCTCCTGTTCGCTGGCTCGTCCAAGATAAGAGCGCACAGCGTCACCACCGCAACCGAGGGCAGTCGCTTCAACCTCAGGAACCTCAAGGGTCAGACGCTATCCCAGTTAGGCATGGACGATGTAGATGAGATGCGAGCAGGGCAGGTCGTGAACGTCGGCCTGCGAACGACTGACATAGTCATGAGGCTCTTCAGAGACAAGAAGCACTCACTCAATTCCATCTCATTAGGCAGGCCCTTCTCCTCATCCAACGTCGCAGGCACCACTACCTACAAGGGCAACGCCAACGTCAAGCACAGCAGGACGTTCGTGTCCACCAACATGTACAGGAGAACGATACCACAGGCTGCTAGGTTGCTAGGCAGAAACGACAACTACGCCATCTACCATGACGTGTTCGGGAATTTCATCTACGCCCCTAACAACTTCGCGCAAACTGATAGCGTGCTCAATGCACAGATGGCTATGGACATCTCTAGGAACAAGGTGGACGATGTCCCCAATCGCATCGTGCTACAAGGTGTCAAAGTCGCTGTGAATGATGACAACAGCATCACGCTCGACGACACTGAGAAGCAGAAACAAGCAGGCATAGTCAAGTCGGAGACTGTGATAGACCCGACAGCCACGTCCTTGCAAGCGAGCCAACGCTCTGCTAGGCAGATGCTGAGACTGAACCGAAAAGCGAACATGTCAATATCAATGGGAGGAGTCAGGAACTCCACCAACCTACAGCCCGGTGATGTCGTGACCTTCGCAGACCGAGAACTCGGCAGCAGCAGGCAAGCCATCGTCGAAATAGAGCACAACCTGACAGACAACTCCTCAGACATACAGATGGTGTCCTACGACACTGGCCTAGAGAAGGTGCTCATGGGCTCTAGTAATACGGGCGAGACGAGTCAAGAAGAGGAGGCAGGTTTCGATGATGGTATCGTGAAGAGCAACAAGTTCAACATGGGACAGATGCCATTGCGAGTCAACGGGGCAACCTTCCGTCGTACCGTCGCTGTCAACACACCTAGGGTGCACAGCAGCGTGACGGGCATCACCTTCCCCACTACCACAGCAGACAGACACTCTGGCTTCCTGATAGGGCATCGTGGATACGACACGGGTAACAGCGCTGGACGCTCAGCATTGGGGACAGGCATAGCACCCAGACAGACGGGCAGCCATAACAGTGGCACCATCACCGTCACATCCACTGACGGGTTCCCCTCTGCTGGGCACCTCATGGTCAGAAAGACTGCCGATATAGCCGCCCATGTCGCATACACCGGCAAAACCAGCACAACATTCACAGGCGTGACACTACAAGCCCCGTCTGGTGGTAGCATCCCGACTGGCTCGTGCGACATAGTCCTACTAAGACCCAAGAGCCACGAAATAGGCGTGGTGAAAGGCATGATACGGAGAAGTGGTCTGTGATGCCAGTGCTCAATTCAATCAAGAGACGCATGATAGAGCATCTCTCCACTCTAGTCAATGAGTTGCACATCGGCAGTGACGGCACAGACGCCAGAGAGGATGATGGAGGGGCACGCACACTGGCTTCCATCACACCCACAGTGACTATCATCGACGACCAGAGCCTGAGAGTAGAGGGGGTGTTCGATACCTCTTACGTCTACAACTCAAATGTGCAAGAGGTGTACCTACAATACAAGGACCCCTCCACTGGTGAGTTCGTGCCCATATATCGTGCAGCCATCGAGCCATTCTTGAAGAACGCTCAAAATGAAATCGCGTTCTCGTTCGTGCTGGAGGTCGAGTGATGGCACGCAGGTCCTACATCTCGCAACGCCCTGCCAAACTAGCCGCTGCCCGAGTCAAGAGGCTATCCAACAGGAACCTCAAGAGGAAGAAGCAAAAGCAATACAGTCGACACTCTAAGATAGGAGTGCGAAGGCCCAAGATGCGTAGACAGATAGGGCTGACAAGAGTATCAAGGAGCAGGTGAAAATGGTAGACGCACTAGGGGGACACACAGCAGCACAGAACACTCTCGGGGCCGAAGGGCTGAGAGATGGTGACGCTCTGTCTTCGACCACACTGTCCAATCTACTCCAAGGCCTGAGAGGCAACGGTATAGTACGGCTACAAGACACCGCTTACGGCTCTACCAGAAATGCGGTGAACAACCAACCCGGAGCGGTAGTGAGAGCCTCCACTCACACTCTGACAGTGCAGGGTGGGTACGCAGTCCTAGACGGTGTGCTGTACGAGTTCGCAGGTGGACCCGGAGGCACTGCTACTGTCACGATAGGCAGTCATGGGACAGGCACGGCCTTGGCAGCATCTGGGGAGCAGTCGATGTACGTGGTCTATGTGGCTTCACAAGGAGGCCAAGCCAAGATACACGTCGATGGTGGTTCTCCAGTCCAGACCAGCACCGGACTGTACCCCCAAGCACCAAGTCAGTTTCTCGTAGACTACGACACGGGTGGCAGCATCCTGAACGACCAAGTCGTCGCACTGGCCACTCTCAGGTGCTCCTACAACGCAGGTGGTGGCACGCACAAGGTGGACGTACAGGAAGTCAATGACAAGAGGATATTCACACGCTCCAATCCGATATACATGACCCCTCTTTCCTCTGGAACCATAGTCACAGACGGCAGCGAACTCAGCCAGATTAGCAGAGGTGCGGCAGAGGGTATCAATACGGCAGCGCAGTTGAACGCACTGTTCTCAGGTAACGAGGCTGGCGTGCTGGGCAACAACGCCAATGGCAGCACCAAGATTGACGTCGGAGCACTGTGGATGTCAACTGGGCGTTCAGGTACGAGCCTAGGGTACGGCCCCGGTGATGGGGTAGACCGAAGTTCAAACAGGATGAATGACGACCTCTTCTTCGCTGGGCAGAACAACAACGAGACGGGGGTCATCACCAAGAGGCTCTTCACAGAGGGAGTGGCTGCGCCGACAGGCACCCTCAGCACAGCATCTTACACCATATCCTCTCATGGGGACAAGTGGTTCATCTTCGCCCCAGCGAACGGCGCCACCATCACGCTCAACCCAGAGAAGAGTGGCTCTACCTACCTCTTCCCAGAAGGCCATGTGATAGAGGTGTGCAACAGCGCAGCCGCTAACGGCGGCAACATCGTATTCGACTCGACAGGCCTCAATACCACACTGCTACCTGACCAGAGAGCCACCTTCATCTTTGAGGGCAGCACATGGCTCAGGTGTGACTACCAAGCAGCCATCAGTACCATGGCGTTCACCACTCTGACTGACACGCCATCCTCCCTAGGCTCTGCTGGTCAGCATATCAGAGTCAATTCTGGCGGCACTGCGTTCGAGTTCATTGACTCACCCACACTCACCACGGAAGAAGTCCAAGACGTAGTAGGAGGGATGTTCTCAGGGAATACCGAAACCAACATCACTGCGACATATCAGGACAGTGACGGGACGGTTGACCTCGTAGTCGCAGAGCAGCGCACTGATGCACAGGTCAAGGACCTAGCAGGTGCGTTGTTCACAGGCAATACGGAGACCTTCATCACCGCTACCTACCAGACGTCTGACGATACCGTGGACCTCGTCGTGCCTGTCCATGACGAGGACAACATGTCCTCTGACTCAGCCACCCATCTTGCTACGCAGCAATCAATCAAGGCCTATGTCGATACACAAGTAGCCGGAGTGATTGACAGTGCTCCCGGTGCTTTGGACACACTGAACGAACTCGCTGCTGCAATCAACGATGATGCCTCCTTCCATACCACAGTGACCACGGCCCTATCCAATCGCGTGCGTGTAGATACTGCTTCACAAGGACTGACTACCACTCAGAAGTCCAACGCTAGGACTAATATGGGTCTGGGCACGATGTCCACCCTCTCTGCTATTGATATTAGTGCTAATACAAATCTTACAGCAACTGCGGCTTCAGGTATAGCCCTGACAGGTGACACCCTAGCCCTCGCTGACATACCCTTCACCTCATTGCACGCTGATGTTTATCAGACTAGTTCAGAGTCCTTTGCCAACAACGACACCAGCCTGATGACCAGTGCTGCGATAGAGGATAAGATACTGTCCTACGGGTACAGCACCACAACAGGGACGGTCACCAGCGTAGCCACAGGCACAGGACTAACTGGGGGTGCCATCACTGGGTCTGGCACCATCTCCTTGAGCCACCTAGGTCTCGAGAACCTCAGTGACCCCAACGCCGACAGGATACTGTTCTGGGATGACAGCGCTGGCGTCTTGAAGTTCCTCACAGCAGGCAGCAACTTGGCTTTCAGTGGCACCACTCTCAACGCTACCAACACGAATCAACTCACGACATTCACCATCAGAGACGATGATGACGATGCCAAGACCATAGAGCAAGGTAAATTCATCAAGTTCGTATCAGCCACGGGGACAGCAGGAACCAACTGGTCTGGTGCTGGTACTACTGGTGACCCATTCGTCATGACAATCACCAATCCTGACACCCAATTGACAGGGGCTCAGGTCAAGGACTTCGCCGGGGCTATGTTCACTGGTAACACTGAGACTTTCATTACTGCGACATACCAAACATCTGATGACACTGTGGACTTGGTAGTGCCAGTCTTAGACGAAGATAACATGGCCTCGAACTCAGCCAGTCACTTGGCTACTCAACAATCCATCAAGTCTTACGTGGACACTGAAGTCTCGGGCTTGATAGACTCAGCGCCGGGCACACTCGACACGCTCAACGAGTTGGCTGCTGCTATCAACGATGATGCCTCGTTCCACACCACTATGACCACTGCATTGGGTAACAGGCTTCGAGTGGACACAGCGTCACAGGGACTCACTGGTACGCAGCAATCCAACGCTCGCACGAACCTAGGCCTTGGCAGCATGGCTCTGCTGTCAAGCATAGACATCAGTGACAACACGAACTTGGCTGTGGGCACTGGCCTTGACCTGTCAGGTGACACTATCAGCGTGGATGTCTCTGACTTCATGACTAACGGTAGCGATAACAGGGTGGTCACTGCGACTGGTGCAGACGCCATGAATGCAGAGGCGAACCTGACATGGGACGGGACCAGTTTCGGGATAGGGACTTCTTCACCACTGAGCAAGGTACACATAGAGAAGACAGCACATGACTTCGACTCGTCACCTCAAGACGGTGACTTCCATCTTTTCCTGAAGGCGTCGGAGACCAGCACAGCGGGTGACGCGGTTTCAATAGGCTTCGCACAATCAAGTGACGGGACAACGGTCGGGTCCAAGATAAGCCACCTTGTCGAGAACTCATTCTCGAGAGGTGGTTTGGTCTTCTCGACCAACAACACTGCTTCTGCTGGAGATACAACCGCAGAGAGAATGAGAATAACAGGGGCAGGTAATGTAGGGATAGGCACTACAAGCCCTTCAACAGAATTAGAAGTGGCCGGTAGTATTACCGTGACTGGAAATGACAAATCTGTCACCTTTGATGGCGGTACTAAGTTAATTGGCGACCATTCATCAGATGGTTTCCAAATCAGAACACAAGACACAGACCCCATTCTTTTCAAGACCAACGGAAACAACATCCGAATGAGCATAGAAGGCGATGGTAAAGTCGGAATAGGGACAGCAAGCCCCACCGGAAAACTAACTATCACGGATTCAGGACACGACATGATTCACCTGAACAGGACTGTGAACAATGAAGGATACGGAATGGGAATCATCGGGAGAGGAGGAAACTCAGCATCCACAACTGCCGCACATGAGTATGCCGCAATGTTCTTCCAGATAGAAGACAACACAGATGGTTCAGAAGCAGGTAGCATAGCATTTAACACATCAAGTGGTGGCACTGCGGCAGACCAAGGTAGCACTCATGCTATGCAGATTACATCTTCGGGTAGAGTAGGAATAGGCGACAGCACACCTAGTTACAAACTAGACGTGGCAGGCGACATCAACCTGACTGGCACCCTACGCCAGAACGGGAATGCCATTACCACCTACAACCTCTACGACAATGAGATAACCCTATCAGCAGGCACAGGCTTGACTGGTGGAGGTGCTTTCACCCTCAATCAGAACAGTGACGAGACGCTCACGTTCAACGTCGCTGGTCTCACTGTATCAGAACTCGCGGCAAACAGCCTGCAGACGAGCGGCGAGTCCTTCGCTGACAATGATACCAGCCTGATGACATCAGCAGCCATACAGGACAAGATTGAGTCCTATGGGTACAGCACCACCACTGGTGACATCACCAACGTCAGTGCAGGCGTAGGGCTGTCTGGTGGTGGTGGCAGTGGTAGCGTCACACTCACTCTCGACATGTCCGAACTCCCTGACATGACACAGGCAGTCGCTTCCTCAGAAGACGAACTCATCATCCTAGATAACGGAGCAGACAAGAGGAAACTCATCTCGGAGATACCACTATCAGCATTCAACAATGACTCTGGTTTCATCACAAACAATTACGCTGGTGACTTCACTGCTGAGAGATTGAACCTCGACAAGACTAGCGGTTATTCTAGCATAGAAGTCAAGGGAGGTTCTGGTGCTTTCATAGACTTGGGCAATAAAGATGGAACGAATGATGACTTCGATGCTAGGTTAATCACAGATGGAACAGGCTTGGATATTATCACTAGCGGTTCTAATCATATTACCTTGAAGACAAATGGTACGGAGAGAGTTAAAGTAGAGGATGCTCAAACGTATTTCGCTAACAATGTCGGCATAGGAACCACAAGTCCTTCTCACAAACTCCAAGTGACTGGTGGAGATTTGTTTGTACAAAACAACGACATCCACATCAGTCAAGGAGCATACAAAATCAAGAATGCGAGTGATGGTACTCAAGCACTCAGTTTCCCCTCTGACGGAAACTTTGCTATTGAAAATGTAAAGGTCGGCATAGGCACTACAAGTCCTGCACATGACTTGGATGTTGCTAGTAGCAGCAACCCTACTATATTCATACGCAATACGGATGCGGCTCATGCTGCGGATGACAAGATAGGCTCTCTGTTATTCTTCAACGCAGAAGATAGCACGGGTGGTGATGGGAGTAGGGTAGGGGCAGGTCTTAGGTATGTCGCTACTGATGCTTTTGGGCGTGGAAAATTAGAACTGACTGCAGGTACCAGCAACAAAATCACAGGTTATGGGGATGCTGAAAACTATACTGACAACAGCATCACTCGACTCAGTATCAACGCCGACACAGGAGCAATTACTTTCAATTCAGAATATACTTTCCCTACATCAGATGGTTCAGCAAATCAAGTGCTACAAACCGATGGTAATGGAGCACTATCGTTCGCTGCTGCTTCCGGTGGTTCTGTATCAGCAGTTGCTAATGGTGCTAACAATAGGATAGCCACGTTCAGTAGTGCTGATGCTCTGAACGGTGAGTCCGCACTCACCTTTGATGGGACTATACTGGGCCTTACGGGTAACCAGACCATCGACCACAATGCTACAGACTCATCCGTAGATAACGACTTCGGCCTCTTCATCGACCACGACTCGACTGGAAGCACGGCAACAGGTGGTGACAAAGAGCAGGGCGGCTTGTACGTGAACGCTGTTTCTAACGCAACTGGCGGTGACCAATCCGACGAACACAGGCTATACGGTGTCTGGTCTGATACCAGAATCAGTAGCAGTGGTGATGCGGATGCTGTCTATGCTGTCTATGGGTATGCAGAGGACCAGAGGAGCGGAACCTCTGGAATGACAACAATCAGTCAGATGGCAGGTGTTTATGGGGTATCAGCAAGCGATGGCACTAACGCTGCGCCAACCGTGTCTGGCATGTATGGTACATACGGCTATGTGTCACTACAAGACACTGGGACAGTGAGTAATACACACGGTGCTAGAGGGCTTACAGTCGTCTCAGCCAACAGAGCAGCGAACATCAACAACTTGCGTGGCGTCTCATCAGAGATAGATATCGCCAATACCCGGACAGGTGGTGACATCACGATAAACTGGGCGAGGGCCGTTGAAGCGGTAATTGACCACAATGTTACAGACGCTGCTGGTGACTCGGCAGTAATCACTGACGGTTATCTTTACTACGGCGACTATGCTGTCAGTCAATCAGACCAAATAACGAACAAATGGGGACTGTACATCAATGACGAAGACAAGAACTACATCTCAGGCAATCTAGGTATAGGCACTACAGCACCAGACGCACCGCTCCATGTCGAACACTCATCCGGTCTGATAGCCAAGTTCGGAGAGGGGAACGCGGAGACTCAGATGACGTTCGCAGACCAAAGAGCAATGTTTGGTTATGTGGGTGACAATGCGGTTATCCAAGGAGGTACTGGTGGTAAAGGTGTCAGCATCAACGTCAACAACGGTACGTTTGGTAGCGGTGTTGCCATGCGTTTCAAGTCTGATGGTAAAGTAGGGATAAATACCACAACACCTGAGAATAGATTCCAAGTCAATCACACTGGCGCTGATGGTGACGACGGGATAATGGTTGTCAGAGCAGATACATCAACTGCATACCAAGACCTTCTCGGTGGTATCGGCTTCGATTCTGTAGACGGTAATGACCCAAGCAGCATACTGGAAGCATCTGCTGCTATTGTCGCTAGAGCAAGGGAAGACCATAGCGCAACAGACAAGGGTGGTTACTTGGAGTTCATGTATTCACCGACAGACCAAGATGACGACACGACAAGCAGTGTCGGTATGACAATGATGGATGGTAAGTTGGCCGTCAACAATGGTGGTTTGCACCCATTGACCAGTCTAACTGTGTATCATAGTGCCGGAGATTTCAATGATGGCGTGACTATCATCAGAAACGATACAAGCACTGCTGATGGTGATTTACTTGGGGCGATTGGTTTCGATTCCAGAGACGGTAATGCCCCTTCACAGGCAACAGAAGCATCTGCTGGTATTGCTGCTTATGCTGCTGAAGACCACGGTACAGGAGATAAAGGTGGAGACTTAGTATTCTTTACATCTGCTATTGATGACGATGATGATACCGCTTCACATGAAAGAGTAAGAATATCATCAGCAGGTAATGTAGGTATCAATAATAATGACCCTAGCGTAGAAATAGACGTTGTTGGCTTAGGTGGTGGCAACGCTGATATGAATCTTGCTAGAACTAGCGGGGCTACTCTCAATTTACAAGCACAGGCTCAAGCAGGAATCATTGGAACTTCAAACAATCACAACTTGCAACTGAAGACTAATGGTTCTGCAAGGGCTACAATTACTACTGCGGGCTTAGTTGGTATTGGTGATACAACACCTAACGCTATGCTAAAAGTCGAATCGACAGATGGTAGCGTCCCGACAATTTACGCTTATCGTAATGATTCAAGCACATCAAACCCATTAGTGTCTTTGGTTGAGGATAGCGTCTATGCTGATAATGCAACATTGTATGTTAGGACAGACAGAGATGATGGAGCCATACCTTCTATTCAAGTAGAAGGTGGAGCCGTTACAGCAAGTGGGCCTAATGGATGGGGAACGTGGGAACACAGGCATTTCTATGTTAGGAACTATGGAACTTCATCAGGTCAGGGCTCAGGATTACATCACATAACAGATGGAGATGAAGGCAACATCAATGCCTTTTCCCTACCATACGATGCTAAACTAAGAGCAGTTCAAATTACCATAAACACATCGACAGACCAATCAAGTAACACAGCAGACCAAACATGGAGATTGTTCCATAGTGGAGATGCCGCAAACGTCATTACAGATATTACAGCAGATTTAAGTAATGATTTCTCAAATCCAAACGGTAATCAGTATATTTATTTAGCAACGGGTTTAGATGTAAATATGCCTAAAAATAAAGGATACTCGATGAGAAGAGAATCAGGAACCCTAGACATATTCATCGTGAAGATAGACCTTTACTTCACAAGAGCATTAACGAACTTCTGAGGAAATAACATGGAACATCGAGGAGAAAGAATAGAAACAGTCGTAACAGACGAAGACGGTAATGAAAAAATAGAGATAACATGGGCACATCCACCATCAATAAGTGGCTCATATTATGATGATACAATAACAGATGCAGATAAATTAGCAACTGCATGGGATGAAGTTAGAGCAATAAGAGATACATATCTAAAAAGAGTTGACATACATCAAGGAGTGCTAAGATACGAGACTTTGACAGCCACTCAACAGGCAGAACTAGCCGTGTATAGACAGGCTTTGCTAGACATTACAGAGGAAGGCTCCCCAGAGGAGGCCATTAGTAACATGCCTGTCAAGCCAGAGTGGGTATAATCATGGGCGAATTAATTCAGAGGCTCAGTCAGGAGTGCCCTGATTGCTCTGCTTCCATACTGGCAAGGCGCATAGAGGGGCGCTACATCAATGAGAGAGGCACCAGAATACTGATATGGGAATGCCCTGAGTGTGGAGCACTATGGCAGAAGCCGAGGAGGGGCTAATATGGAGATAAGTTGGAGAGTGTATGAAATGGATAGACATGCAAGTTACGAAGACAAGGAGGATGTAATTTACTTCTTACATTGGGAGTGCATCGCAAGCCAAGACGGGCACGGCCACCGCATTACCGGGTGCAGTCCTCTGGATATGACAGACCTTAGTGGGTTCATAGACTATGCAAACGTGACTGAAGAGCAAGTCATGACGTGGCTAACTGATACCGTTGATGTTGAGTCATTAGAAGACAAGTGCCGGGCTGGTCTCGAGAAAAAATTAAACCCGGTGACACTTAACGGGTTACCATGGGGTGGTGCTGATGGCGAAGAAGAATAAGAAAGGCAAGGTCGCTATCGTCATCGCATTGAAGCCAATGGGAGGCAAGAATCCCAAGAAGCCAACCAAGACTGCCGATGTCGGCAAGGGTGGTATGTGTGGCGTCAAAAAGTCAAAGCCTGCATGTTGTAAGGACTGTGGTAAGCCTCTCGATAAAGGCATGTGCAAGATGGGTTGTGCATGATGTCTGACAACAACTCGCTCATACCAGAGGGCAACGATAACAACACATTTTGGCTCGCCAGTCCGAAACTGTAAAATACAAACGGTGTAGTTTCTACACCTGTATGGAATACGGGCGGTTCATGACTTGGTTTCTCAAAAAGATAGGATTATTGATTTAGAGAAACTCATGGCTGCTAATCCTGACTGGGACTGGGATTATTGGATGGCACAAGTAGCGTGATAACATGGGTCTAGGGCACTGGTTAGCACGCAAGTTGATGGCTATTATGGGTCGTTTGTATGTATGGTTAGACAAGAGAGTAAAATATACTGACGATGAAGTATCTGAAGTCCTTGGTCTGAAGATAGATGAAGACCTACAGACCTCATCGAGGTATGAATTGTGTCGTATAGTGGAGAAGGAATTCAAGGTAGAGAAGGACACATTCTGGAATCTACATAGTACTCAGAAGATTCGCTTTGCTACCCAGCAGATTCGTGAGTTGAAGAAGCCTAGCAAATTTGAGATGGGATACTGATGCTGGATATTGTCCCTGACCTCATCATTGCAAAGGTAATACCTTTGGAGATAGAGATACCATTTCTTATGCCAATAACTGTGGCGCTATCCATGTCAATTATCTCATGGCTAGGCTACTATGACATCAAAGCACTGAGGGCTTACAATGGTTGATGTAGTCATTGCTGTTTCTATTCTTTTCTCACTATTCATCTTCGGTGCTCTTGGTCTTCGGGTAAGATATGAGTATCTATGGTTGCGGAGCATGGGAATTTATGTCCACGAGTATATGGACGTAGATGATGAAGAATTATTCTCCTAGAACTTCTAGTTTGCTAGTCTGTTTTGATATGGGCTGTGAGGGAGGAGGGGAAGAAGAGTGCTGTAGAACCACAGAAGCAAAGAAAATGAAGACTTTGTTCCTCCCTCACGATGCCGCGCCCGCTCTTGTCTTACCCAAGACAGCCAGACTTATTACTCTTCCTCGATTTTATTGTCTCTCTTAATAAATGTCCGAGTATTCAATAAAGAGAAGACTGCTCTATCGAGAACAGTATAAAACAACCCTAGGCCCACAAGTGCCCAGCAACCGAAGCAGAGATTAGCCAACAAGGTTTCCATTGTCTTCCCTCATTGCCATGATATCATCTATCCTCAGAATAGCAGTGGCTACTTCAGTCGCGCTGCTGATGACTTGCTTCACCAGAGACTCTGGCTCAACCACTCCCTTCTCTAGTGTGTTGCATATCTCACCGACTCCTCTATCGTCTATGTACAGGCCGACACCGTCCTCAGCCGACCTCAGTTCCATGACCACGTCTAGTGGGTCCATGCCTGCGTTGTTCGCTATCGCTGCTGGTATAATCTCCAGAGCGTCTGCGTATGCCTCGAGACACATCCTCTCTCTCGCCGTCATGTTGGGCCGTGTGGCTGCATGCTCTCTCACGGTCATGGATGCTGCGGAGAAAGAGGCGCCACCGCCGGGGAATCCCTTCCCTCCGTCACTCATGGCCAGACAGGTGACACCAATGGCGTCGTCGAATGCTCTCTCGTATTCCTCTATGGTCTGTCTGGTGGCACCTCTGACCACTAGGCACGTAGCCTCACCACTACCTGATACGGTGATGAAATCCAAGTCACCTATCCTCTCTTGCTTGACGGATGCGTCTGTTGCCATGATGGGCTCATCAACATCAGTCACTCTGTGGTAGATGGGCACGTCCAACAATCTGGACAAGCCTTCCATATCGCTTTGCTGCAAACGTGTGACTAGCGGGATGCCGTGCTGGGAAAGGTAGTGTGCTACTGCCTCATGCACGCTGTCCCTCACGAAGACAACCCCGTCTGGCCCTACTGCACCAGCCACCATGGAGGCGACCTCGCTCAGCATGCTCAGTTCCTGTTGCTTCAACTCGTGCAACTGCTGCATGTTCTCGACTTGCATCTGCACTTCCTTGATGTCGTATCCCTCTAGTCCCCCGTTGAGTAGTAGGATGTTGATGTTGCCTTCCACTGACTTGTCCTCTACCTCATTGGCGAACTCCTTGTTGATGACAAGCCCGTCTTGGACGTAGGAGTCTGACAGTGCACCGCCTGCTTGTGTGATGACAGTGATGTGGTCCAGATTTCCTGCTGCCTTCTCGCACGCCTTCAAGCACAACTCAGCAGCGTAGTCCAAGTCGCTCTCTGCAGCCTTACCTCGTAGTGCGGTCTTGGCTGCGTCCAGAATCTCGATGTCCTGAGATTCGAGGTGCTCTAGTGCTAGGTTCTTACCCTCTTGGAAGGACCTGATGAGCACACGTGGGTGTATGCCTCTCATCAACAGGCCTTGACTGAGAGCCAGCATCTGACCTGCTGTCACAACGACGCTGGTAGTGCCGTCTTTACAGACTGCTTCCTGTGTCTTGCTTGCTTCCACCATCATCTGTGCACCGGGGTGTGCGATGTCCAGTTCCCTCAGGACAGTGACACCGTCATTAGTCACAGTGTGGTGGTTGCCGTTCGTCAGCAACTTGTCCATGCCTGCTGGACCTAGGGTAGACCTTACGGTCTCAGCCACGTTCATGGCTGCCTTTATGTTGCTCATTTGTGCTTCTCTTCCGCTTTGCTTTTCTTGCTCACTCATTGTTTGCTTCCTCCATTAATTGGATGAATAGTGCGTCGGGGTCTACATCGAGGTACTCACACATGGTGATGTAGAATGTCTGAAAGAAACCTGCAGGGGCGTCTTCTAGTAGGTTCACCATATCACCTCTATGTCATCTATCACTCCGGTCTCAGGGTTCCTGTTCTTGACGAAACCTTCCTGCTGTCCGTGCATCCACATGTCGTAGACCAACTGGCAGTCTTTCAGGCAGTACTCTGCAACCTCTATGTGTTTGCCCTCTCTCCACATCTTAGGGGCATCTTCTGACTTCTGCGTCTTACCCACACCGAGTGTGTGTTTGCATACATCATCGAGGTGATGCGCGTATGAGGTGGCAGAGCGCAGAAGCGCAGACGTGTCTACTACCAGTTCATTATTCCTCATCAGGTGACCTGCATAGAAGCAATCGAGAGCGTCTCTCAATACGGGCAGGTCGAACCCCATGAGGTTGTGCCCCACTATCTTCCCGCCAGAGTCAATGTGCTTTTCCAGATGTTCTCCTAGGGTCTTGGCGTTGAGAGTGTGGCATGTGCTGTCATTGACATCAATGTCTTCCTTGGAGAAGACGTGTCCTTCTTTCCCATCCCATGTGCAAACTACTGTAGGCTCGAAGAGGTGGGTGTTGGCCCACCCTCCTATCTCCCAAGAGTAGTTTCCAGTTTCGATATCTAACGCCATTATACTTGTCATTCTTTTTCGCTCCATCTAATGTAAGGCACGCCGCCCATCTTCGTTTCCTTGAAGGAGGCTCTTATATCGTTGTAGTGTTTGTAGACCACAGGCTGACTACGGTCAGCCAGACGACCGTAGGCTTTGATGATGTCCTTCTTCAAGTACCATCCGTCACCACGGTGGTCACCTAGGTCGACTGAGGCGCACGCTGCCATGGCTTGCTTCCATGCTTCCGTCTTTGCTAGTTTGGCTGCCTTTGTAGCACCCAGTTCCAAGTCACTCTCTAGCCATATGATAAGACGCTCGTAGACGTCGTACAGTATCTCCATAGCCATGTCGATGTGGTCACCCGTGACCACCCACTTATCTGCAGGGTCATACATTCCTGATGCTCGCCTGTCATTCATCTCTACTAGGAGAAGATGAGTTGCTAGGATATTGAGATAGTTCTCGATGTTTGGCATGAAGGACAGTACCACATCACTGAGTTTGGCATCCATGCCAGTCACCAGATGATAGAACTCATCGACAGCCAACTCCACTGCTGGGTCGAAGTCCTTGCTCTTCTCGAACATGGAGAGAGCAGCGTCCCTGACTATCCTCTCCCTCTCTGCACGCTCTTCCTTGACGTTCGGGTCTAGGTCGTGCCACATCTTCATGTTGATGTCAGAGCAGGCTACTAGATGCTCCATGACTAGGCTCTGCACCTCAACGAAATGCTCTGCGATGTCCTCTGTGGACATAACCTCGTCCATCTGGTCTGACCATACACCGCTCATCCTGCGCTTGGAGACCTGCATTCTCATGTTGTTGTCCCAAGGAGCGTAGTACAATAGCACTCTCTGGAACAATCCCTTCGTCAGCACGTACTCCTTCACGCCTGCAGGGGGGAAGGTGGTAATCCAGAAGGATACACGAGACTCAGTCTCAATCTTTCCGTCCTTCATGTGCTTGGTGAGTGTGTTGCTGTGGCTACCGATGGGGTTCATGGCTTGTTGTAGATAGAGGATGACCTCTTGGAAGAACTGCTTCGGACTGGGCTGTAGCAAGATGCTACCCTCGTCGAAGTTGAGTAGTTTGTTCCCATTCAGCAGGCCGGGTACCTCTTCTGTGTAGTAGTTCCCATCCTCATCCTTGTGAGTCTTGAACGAACCAATCAGACCAGCGTCGGTCCCAGAGGTGAAGATGTCAGCGTCAATGCCTGCATGCCTAGCAATCTCACCGATGAACTCCCACGCTATCGACTTACCAGAACGAGTGGGTTGAATCCAGAACACGTGGAACCTAGGGTCTAGGTAACTAGCCCAGACTGGTATTCGTATGTAGTCAGCGACTGCTTGCCCTTGTAGAAAGAAGAAAGACAGGATTGCTGGTGTCTCATTGAAGAATGATGTCTTCCTGTATCTCTCTACGTAATGTCTCAGTATAGGGTACTTCTGTACGGCGGTATAATCTTCCCAAGTTCTTGCCATACCACCTCGTACATTGACCAGTCTATAAACAAATCTATGCTATCGGAAAAGAATAACGTAAGAATCTCAAGAAGAACGGCGCTCGATTCGCACCGGGTCCTCGCTTGTAAGAGCCTCGATGACTCTGTTTCTGAGCACCTTACCCATCCTCTTCACTCCCTTGAGACATTCGCCACAGGCTGCCTCTTCAAGACTCCCACACTCCGAGATGATATTGTCTACCATCTCGTCACCTACACCGGGGATGGTACGGAGCATGTCGACCCTCACATCGTTGCTAGATACTCTCTTAATCGCTTGAGCACCATGCCTGCTTGCGCTCTTGTAGGTCTTTTGATGCAAGCCTACCATGAAGTACGACGCTTCCATGAGGTCGGGGGCTCGGTAAGTCAGACAACCGAAGTCGGCTGCTATGCGTGCCAGCCCCCCTGATACTTGCTTGACCGCTGCGCTGTAATTGGTGGTGCCACCACGTGCTTTCACCTGCTTGACGTATGCACCCACATCACCCCATACTAGGATGCCGAATTGTGGCACGTTCGCGTCGAGGTTATCCAACTGCCTCATGATGTGTCCAGACCGGAGAGACTCTAGGAAGTCACTGATGGTCTTCGCTTCTATGTGCCATTGGCCACACAGGTAATCACCCACAATGAGATGCTCTCTCTTGGTCGGCACAGGTGGTTTCTTTTCCATGGCCTTGCGAATTATCGAGTCAGGCAAAGCCCCTCTCTCATTACTGTCGATTATCAGAGGCTTCATAGTGACCCCGTCCCATCCCACAACTGGCACCTACCTAGGCAGAGACCACCAGACTCCAGAGATGCACAGTGCTGGTTGTATCCCCCATTGACTATGGTAGATACGTGGTATCGTGTCACTCCCTCATCGTAGTCTGCCCACTGCAATGTGTGGAGATACTGAGATATCAATTCAGCGTGCTCATTGCGAGCCTCTGGTGTGGTCCTCTCTACTGGCAGGAAGTTCCTGAGTCTGGATGCTAGGTAAATCACCAGTGACTTGCGTGCATCGTGTGGGGGGTTGCTCCCTACTTGACATGCAGCCTCTACTAGGCACGGCAGTATCTTGATGCCATTCATCTCTACCGTGTCGAACTCCAACGCTGGCCCGGAGGAGGTGAAACGTGTGTTCTTGACTTGCTCGATAGGTAGGTCTACCCCATTGATGCCGTACATGTACTGTCCTCGTCGATGACGCTCTGCTCTCTCACAGATGTCATCCCAAGACCACTCGAGTAGTTCCTCGCTCTTCAGTGGTATGCTCCAACGGCCAACGTGTTGCTTGGCGTTGTAGGAATTGGGTATGCGTATGAGTCTGGCCATGTCGAAGGGTACTGTGGGGTCCATGCAGGTCAAGTCCAAGGCATCCTTCCAACTGTTGATGACCTTCCTGCCTGCTGCTTTGATGAGTGAGACCTCGCTCCCCGTGGAAGGGCGATGGGTCTTGGAGAGTTTAATCCAGATGTGGAAACCATTGCCGCTGAACCATACAGCGTGATGCACGTCCTTGTCCATGAGCATCTGGTGTGCCCTCCTGACTTGGTTGAGAACCTCGTCACCAGACACGTCGATTACCAGACCTGCCTTCCTCGCTTTCCTGTCGAAGTCCAACACGAAGTGTCGAACGATGGCAGTGTTGTACTCCCCCCTCTTTCCACTGGGCTTCACTGCCCTGAACCCATACACACTCGTGTAGGCACATTGACTGTTGCGTAATGAGGACCAGTAGGTTTCCAACTCCTTTGGAGTATGCACTACCTTCCTGAACAGACCAGCCTCTCGGGGGAAGTCAAATTCTATGATGTTCATTCTCTTCCACCCAACCTGAACTCCTGACAAGCACTCACACACGCGAAGTATAGTTCTTCGACTGACGTAGGACTGAGGTCTTTTGGTATCCTAATGTCCAAAGAATCTCCAATCGGTACTGGGTCTATCAGTAGCCCTCTGGGGATATCGTCAGAGAAGTGCATGAATACATTGTCACTATCAAACTGCTTTCTCAAGGAGACTACCATTGCTTGCCGCAGTTGGTCCTTAGCCGTCCACCTGATTTCTTCCATTGCAATGCGAAAGTCCTTGTCCATTATGCTTCCACCTTAAACTTCGGACAGAGGTCCATGTAGTCACAGTAAGAACACTTGAAGTCATCCTTAGTGACAGGGAACTCTTGGTCCACGTACATGCGTAGCAGTTTGTTCAACGATGTCTGCATAGCACGCTCACTCACTCTCTTCACTGGCTCGTAGTCAAGCCTGTCTGCCGCACTGTATCGCCAGCCCCAGTGAGTGACCATCTTGTCATTGAGCCCTGCCGCTTTCAATTCGTCTTCGGTAGACAGTTCGATGAGCATCTTGTAGTATGCCATCTCCATTCTCATGGCAGACAGTTTCCTTGGGTGCCACTTCCCTGTCTTCAACTCCATCAAGGCCAGACCGTTCTCACCTTCACTGAAGATTCGGTCAATGATACCTACTAGTTGCACTTTTACTTCCCTGTCATCTACGTGGAATGTGGCTCTCGGTGAGAGTTTCACCTCGTTTGCTACAGGCAAGAAATGCTCTGCCTCGGTGAGAGACAGCCTGAGTATCTCATTCCGAAGCAACCACGTGATGTTATGGTCATACTCCAACTCATAGAAGGGCTCGTCCTTTGAGGAGTCCCTTCTCATACCGATGACCTCGTCACGGCTAGGGAGATACGTCTTGAGTTGCTCCATCACCAAGCGGTCCTTCCCCTCCTCTGCCGCTTCTTTCAGCAGTGGGATATTGTCAGCATCTATGTTGTCATAGAATGCTTCCATGCTCTGATGCACATCGTCACCTATCACTAGGTAATCGTGCTGCAGTTGCGGAACCTCATGAGTCTTTGACAACCACAGTTGCTTAGGGCACCACTTACTAGCGGTGAGTGTGGATTTACTTACTCTGATTACGATGTCCTCTTCTCCCATCTTGGGTGCCCAAGCATAGGATGATTGGTCATCATAGACCAGAGTCAAACCCATTACTCCTCACCATCCTCAAGTGCTACTATGAGAAGCGCGAGGTAACCGATGAGGTCATGATAGATGTCGAGGTCTGTCTCGATACCCTCACTACCACGTGCCAGTCGAGACAACTTGTCATCTATCCGTATCCTAATCATGTCAGCAGCGTCATTCCCACCCTTGTAGAATAATCTCATCGGGTCGAGAGCGCTATCGCCATACTTCTCGTTCTTCTCACGAAGCAGGTGAGCCACCCGCCATAGCACAGCGTCAGTGGGTATTTGCTGTTCTTCTGACACCGAACTCCTCCAAGGTGGTCTGTCTTCCATTGCCGGGGAGGAACTCCCACAGCGTCGTTTGCCTCATTTGTTTTGTCTTTCCTTCTTCCATTTTTTCACCACCACCCGTAAGCCTTGGGAGTGGGTGCACCGAGTGCTCCGTCCAAGTCCCAAGAAAGGGTAGAATAGATACTGTCCAACTTGGTCTTTAGCATTTTCTTCAAAATCATATCTGAATCCAATGTGAGACCCTCCAAATCCTCTGGTTCACGATAGGCTGCGATGCCCGGTTCCTCTTTGACGTAAGTCCATGGGACCGAGTCACCTTTGCCAAACTTCTCGTCGAATTTGTCATTGTAGAAGGACGCTGCTTTAGATGCCCCACTGAGCACCTTGTAGTCTTTCAAGTCCATGCTCAATCTGGTCTTCATCGACACGTCCTCCAATTGAACGTCGCCCTTCCTGACGCTCATGGCTATGGGATACACGAACTCCTGAACAGCATCCTCATTAGCGCCATCGCATATCAACTCGAATACTCCCTTCTGTATCTTCTTGGATAGGGGTGCGGTGTTCGATGCCTTCATGCCGAAGCCTGCTACCTTGAGTTTGCCATCCTCCTCTTCTGGCCAGACTATCTTGCCTACGTACCTGTTCTTCTTAGTCAGTAACCAATAGGGCATCCAAGCCTCCAGTTCAGCGAAGAGCATGTTGTTGCCTGTTTCCCTCTGCACTGCCACTGTTATTTTGTCAGCGAGTTTGTGTGCCTCTTCCACGTTGGGGACCTTGACGAACGCTGAGTCCGTGTGTCCGTAGAGGCACTCGTATCCGTAGGTGGTGGCCACGCTATCTAGGAGGCGGATGCAACGCCTGCCCTCCTGAGTGATAGTGTGTGCGATGTCACCATCAGCCCACCCGTAGCCGATGTGAGCACACATACCATAGAGGCTGGCCATCACTCTCTTGACTGCCATCTGTGTGGTGTTCCATGCCGCTCTCTCCTCTGGAGTCTCAGCGTCTCGCATGCGTTGCTTGCATGTGTCACGGTACTCGAAGAGATACTGCACCACAGAGGGCAGCAGTCCTTGCTCCGACTGGTCCCAGTACGAACCATTCTCCAACTGGACGATGTTCTCACCGGGCCCATCTCTCTTCGTCTCGTATGACAGGTTGCTGCCTAGAATTATCGAGGGATACAGTCCCTTGTAGTCTATGACACCTACACCCTCATGAAGGCCTGTCACACAGTTGAGGCCTACCTCGGCCCCCTTGAGTTTGTCAATGTCACCCGCCTTGAATCGAGTGTGTGCCTTCTTGTCAGTCCTTCGAGACAGTAGCCCTCGAGCGAAGTTAGTGACATTGCAGGCTGATGGGAGGGAGACTCCGCACAGTCTGACCATTTCTACGTAGAAGTCAGTCACGTTCCGTGCCTCGTCTATCCCTCGTAGCAAATGAGTGTCAAGCAGACAGTAGTCTACGAAGTCATCCCAATACTCGTACCATCCATTGTAGACATCCATCCCCTCTATGTCCTCAGTTAGTTTGGAGCCCAAGCCCACAGTCTCAGCGATGTCGTTTAGTTTGAGTGATGGCAGTTGTCCACCACCACTGTCCTTCCAGACACGCTCGAAGCCAGTGCCAGTGACAGCCTGTGCCGCCGTATCGAACTGCCACCTACCCACTATGGGCTGGTCGGTGGGGTCATACCTGTCTTTCCCTCTCTTCATCTTACGTATCTGCCCCACTGGGCTGAGCCTCTGGGGGTTGGGTATTCTCTCTATCAAGTGAGGTATGTCGAAGAAGGAACCTGCGTGTGCTATCAGCATGTCAGGGTCACGCTCCTGTAGGAACTCAACGAATCCCTCATGGAGTTCAGACTCTGAAACGTACAACCTTAGTTCGTAGGCTACATCACGCACTTTACGATAGTGCCAGCCTCGCTGGCCATTACTCTCTTGTATGTTATCGTAAGAGCAGTTGGTTCGCTCGTCTGCCCATGCGAATACCACTGGCGTGTCTAGGTCGCTGTCTATCACAGCGATGATGGTAGTGAAGCCCTCTTCGGGGTCTGCTTCTATGTCAAACCACCACTTGCGTGGCTTCCACTCTGGCATGACGGGCACGTTGTCTATCAACCACCTGTCTGTGAATCTGATGTCAGCCTCGTAGGTCTTGTCGAACTCCCTTCTCATGCTGATGATATCGAAGGGGGACTCAGCCTCGACCTTGATGAGTGGAGTGCCGTCCAAGCCCACTGATGTCTCATCTGTGATGACGGTGCCCGGATACCTGACTAGCAGCCTGCGCTTGCGGAACTCCCCTACATTAGCAGGAATCCAGAAGTAAGGCTTGTAGTTCCTGACATTGTCCTCTATCAGAGTCCCGTCAGCATCACGATGTCGTGTATAGATGATGGGATTCTCACCATTCTCGTAGTAGTCATCCACAATCATCTCATTCACCTCTCTTGTCCATCACCAGTAGTAGGTGGTCCTTCTCAGTGTGACGGAATATGCACACGAAATCATTGGCAGTGTAAAGTTCTACCGAACCAGCAGGTATCATATGCAGCACTTGAGGCAACCAAGACCCGTAGTGGGACTTAGCCTCAGGACCGTCACAATCTTCCACGTCTACACAGATGGACATCGACGCACTGCCACGTGCTCCCGCCGCGAACTCGACATGCTCCTCATTGGGGTCGAACTTCATCGTGACGGGGGTGTCCTTGCCAATCACCTTCTCTACTGACTTCAGTTGAGTCAAGTCAGCCACTTGCAGTCTTCCATAGCACGTGAGTGCCTTGCCTGCCCATGACTTCCAGTTGCTGTTCTCTGCATCTGTCACCAACGCCATGGCCTTGGTCACGTTCTTGTGTGAGGCTACATAGTCGGTGGTAGGCAGAGTCAGTTCGGTCTTGCCTGATATGACCCTCAAGGTGCTGTTCTTAGGCTGCCACAGACTCACTAGTGCATCTTGTGGTAGCGTCTTGACGAACGTCAGCAGTTTAGCCAAGTCGGCTATGACTATGTCACCAGCGTCATCCACAGTGGCACTGATTCTCGTGTGCAGCATGTGTGTGGGGAGGGCGACCGTCCCAGACAGCGACATCTGTGCTGCCTTGAGACGTAGGTCACCCACTCCCGGTCCGAATCCTGTCAAGAATGAGATAAGGCCAGCCTTGCCGAGACTCACTCGGGTGATTCTCTCACCCCTTTAGAGCAGTCCCCCAATTCTGGCGCGGCCTCGCATACGTCGTGTATAAGAACTTTTCGGTCTTCGTCATATTGGCTCTCTAGCAAGCAATCGCACATCACCGGGTCGAAGTCCTTCCCATGGAGAGTGTCAACTATCCTCATTAGCACTCCTAGGCCATCACAGCGCTTACAGGTATTTGCAGGAATAACGAGTTTTCGTGACACTCACTCACCCTTCAATTCGGGCAATCCGTTCCATTTGTGATTCTTGTCCTCATAGGTCGTCATGACCAATCTGGTCTTGTTCAAAAGGTCTGGCCGACTGCGAGATTTGGTGAAAGTGGCCTCATAGCGTGTTTCGCCTGTCAGGCGACCTTCGTCATCTCGCACGGATGTGGATTGCATCTCCAAGACGGTATGTAGGTAGTTAGCGGTCTGCTTCTCCCATCGAGGCTTCCTGTTGCCCGTCATGGTGCCTTCCTTGGTCTGTTCGTAGTTCCAGTGCGTCTCATAGTAGACATTGACGCCATGTCGGGTCAATTCCCTACAGAGGGAAGTCAGTTGGTGGAATCGCGTGCTGCGTATCTGCCAATTGAACCTCATTCCTACCTTCTCGTGAGGACTGATTTTAGCCCCTATTCCGTCTGGGGCTGTTCCTAGGTCTTCGATGAACATGCAAGCACTCGCTACTGAGTCCCAGAGGTCCACAGCGGTCACTAGGACAGTGTGTAAGCGCTCTCCTTCGTACTCAGCGTTATTCTGGGTCTGAGCCCATTCCAAGGCCCTCCTGCCTATTGCCATCACCTTGTCGTGAGTGGCAGGATAGTTATACGCCGTTCTGGCCTCTCCTTCCATCACCCACGGATTCTGGCATTTGAACTCAGAGCGCCTATCTTGGTAGAAGGCATCACGGAGTTTTGCACCACCACCATCGAAGTCAATTACTAAGCAAGAATGGCCTTTAGGGATACTGTCGAAGACTACTGCTGTTTTGCAGGTTCCGTCATCCCCCACCACTCCGCCGAACTCGCCTGTAATGGGCGCTACTTCCTCAGCGAACCATTCTGTGCTTTCCTTCGGTTGGGCTTGCATGGGCTTTTCCGTTGCCGGGGTCATTGGAGTCTTAGTGACGTTAGTAAGAGCCTCGGAGAGGTCTTGAACACCTTCATTCAAAGACTTCTCCTTTTCCTTCAATGCCTTGAAACCGCTCATTGCTCACCACCGCCGAATTGGTCTAGGCTCGTGTCGCCGCCCTCACCGGCTGGGATTGCCAGTCGAGGAGGTACGAAGATGCCCATGGCCTTCATGGCGGGGACTTGCCCGTCGTCAGTGGCTCTTACACCGAGCCTGCCGAAGATGTAGACCGTGGACTTCACTGCGTAGGGCTTCCACCCTTCACGGCCCTCGTAATCGAATGCGTGACACTCGTCACCGAGGAAACCATGCACTCTGACAGTGATTTCCTTTCTCCACATGTCATTGGCGAACTCCCTCTGTAGTTGGAAGGAGGACACTCTCATGCTGAAATCCTTGCCGTATGGGTCGTACTCGGTTTCGTATCCGGTCCTGTTGATGTCAGTCACCTTTCCCTTGATGCAGACGAGAGGACCAACGGGGGTGTCATAGCCAGATACCTTCTCAGATTGGTTCTGGTAGACCTCCATCAGTTCAGTCAAATCAGCGACATAGGAATCCATGCCGCCCATGAGAATCTCTCCCTTGAGGTACTGCCTGTCGCTCTCTTCCACGAAATCGTCTGTGTAGACCACGTTGGCGAAGAAGTTGTTAGCAGCGCGATAGGAGTCCTCCCAACCCTCAGTGACAGTGCCTTGTGGGCGTAGTTGTATCTTACACGCCTGCCCTATCCTGACAGCCTTGGAAACGTCCTCTTCGGTCGCTCCTCCTACGTCAATGCGTATGGCTTGCATGTCATCGGCGTACATCTCAGGCTCGTTCCCGTAGAACCTGTAGGTCCTGCTGAACAGAGACGGTGCGATTGGCTCTCCATGTCGTGCCCAGTCAGGGTTGCTTTGCAGCAAACAGAGAGTCATCCCACTGTCCCTCACTAGGAACCATGGGTCTTCACCCTCTACGAACCTCTCTTGTGTAGAGGCCACTATGCCGTTGGCCTTCTCAAGCATCCACACACCACCCTCTACGAAGGCACGTGCTATCTTACCGCCGTTGATGGCGTTAGTGAGGTCTTTTCTGGCCTCTGACAGTGCCTGCTCGCGGATGTTGGCTCTCTTGTCGCGTATCTTTGGCTCGATGGCTATGAAGCAGCCAACCCACTCGACGGTGCTACCGCCGGGAGCCTGCATGACTCTTCTCTCAACGACGAACGTCTCTGCGGCGTCAACGAGGAAGTCCTCGTCCTCTTCGTTTGGGTTGACGATGCCGAGATGCTCCTCGATGTAGTCGAGGTACTGCTTTGCAGCCTCGTCCTCTGACACGCTGTGTTGCTCAGCATACCATCGCAATCTTTCTTTCACTTCTTCCGGTAATTCATTATCACTCATTTTCTTCACTCTTCCTTATCCCACAAGGAAGCGAGACTACCCACGAACCAATCAACAAACCCCTCGTAGCCGAGGGGCCATTGATGGGCGGCCAGCACTGCATCTCCCCAGATGCGGGAATAGTGATGGAACCTAGCAGGCTCCATATCAAGTTGTCGCACTCTATCGTGCAACCTATTTAACATTGAAATGGTAGAGACTCCGGTTAGTATGAGTAGTTCCTTTCTCAGACTCTCCCAATCGCCTCCAACGATGGATAGTGAAGGGTTTGCGTAGGTCTGTGCAGTGCTCCCTGCTATGGCAATCAGATTGTCTACACTAGTCGCTCTCTCCATGGCTCTGCTGATTTCCCTGAGGTCACCGTTCCATGCGGCTGCCACTATGGCTGAGTGCTCTGTGGTGAGGTTAGGGAACCTTGTTTGTAGTAGAGTCAGTACCTCTTCTGCGTTGTATGGTCTGAAGTTGAATGCCAGACAGCGTGACTTCAATGCGCCTGTGATGTTCGCGTAGTCGTTCGCTGTCAGTATGAAGAGAGCATGGCCAGTCTCTATGATGCGCCTGAGAGCGTCCTGTGCTTGCTTGGTGAGGCCGTCAGCCTCATCGAGCAGAATGATTGTGTGGTCGCTGTAGCCTCTTTGTGTGGCTACTTCCTTCACTCTGTTGCGTATGAAATCTATACCACGCTCATCAGAGGCGTTGAACTCGTGTATGTCAGCCCCTACGTGACTGGCAATGGCGTGGGCAGTGGTCGTCTTGCCTGTTCCGGGTGGGCCGTGCAATAGCAAATCTGGGAGGTTGCCCTCAGAGAGCATCTCTTTGATTGCACTGAGGGGATGTTCTGCATCGTGAATCATGTCTTCTAACTTCATGGAACCCGGCCTCGGGCGAAACAGGGCTATAAACATTCGCAAGAATATTGTTTTCTTGCATAGTTCTCTTAATAAGAATCCATTTTATGAATCAGGTCGAGCATCTCCTCATGCCTTATCTTTCTCGCAGTGCTGCTTTCCATGGTCAGTTTCAACTTCTCTAGGTTGTCCCTGTCCTTGACAGCCTCCCATACAGGCTCTAGTATCTTCAGTAGCGTTCTGATTTGCTTCACGTCACGTAGGACTCTCCCATACACTCCTTGCGTCGACAACCACATGTTGAGCGCTGGCTCATCCTCCATGCTGGTGTAGACCTTGCGATGTATGGTGTAGCCTATCTTGTTCTTAGGGGAGAAGTGCACGCTTGCTTGGAAGCGGGCGTCCCGCGCCAGCCAGCCTAGAAAGAAATCATCGCTCTTGTCCATGTCCATCAATACTCCACAAATCGCCATACTGCATGACGTCATTCATTCCCTTGTCTGTTGCAAGCGATACTAGATATGCACCCTCTACGTTGCCTTCTCTGCACCTGAGAGCGTGGAACGAGCCCACCAGAGGGGGTTCCAACTCTGTCCACACGAACCTCTTGACCCCGTCTCTGAGGATTGGATTGTCAGGCATGTTGGTTTTCTTGATGTTAGCGTAGCCGACATGGATTGGGTCGAAGCCGTCCATTGCCTCTATCTTCATGCTGGCCCATATACCATCTGACTTCGTCTTGGCTTGAGTGATGAGGAGCGGGAGTTCATATACTCTGCGAGGCAGTATGAACCCGCCTTTGTGCTGGCTGTGGATGTGTGGCCTACCACCGTCAATCAATTTGAGCACCTCTCCCTCCTCCAGCGACTCGCACAACTGTCGGAGGTGCTGTGCATCCTTGATTCTCTTCGGCGCTATGGCTCTGTTCGAGTAATCACTGAGCCAGATGTCGGGCTCGTCATCGGTATAGAGCCATTCGATAACGTCCCCATCCTCAGACACCAAGGCCACGCAGTCGCCATCGTAGACTATGTTAGCCATGCCACGTACTTGCTCCCCTTGGCTGTCGTAGAGGAAGACCTCTCCCTGTACCTTGTGCGCGTAGTGTCTTGCGCCACGAACGATGTCATAGTAGGTCTCCTCGAACGGCACACTCCAATAACGCCATGCTGCAAACGATGGAGCCTTGAAGGGGTGGCCGGGCTCGATTGCAAAGTTCTCTGACAGAGTGCCTTCCAGTGCTCTAGTGAGAACTGTCTCGAGTGTCTCCACTGAGAGAGCGCTAGTCAATCTCTCTGGTGAGTACCCCGTCCCATGCGCTATGGCTCTCATGAGCCTCTTGCGGGGGACCATGGGTGCTTCTCCGAGGGCTCTTCTCCACACGCACTCCGCTGATATCTTGTCCATCCTATCCATTATGACCTTGATGTCCACACCTTCTGCTATCGTCTTCACTGCGCTTAGAGCCTCTGGTATCGTCATGCTGATATCGCACTCGTCGGGAGACTCAGATACAAGGCTGGGAACTAGTGGTGTCCCTTCGAGCAACTCAAACTCCTCAGGGAATATGGCATAACTGCGATGTAGGGCACTCATTATACTCTCCACGCGCACGAGCGCGGGCCCGTATAGAAGAGTGCAGAAGTCATGTATGCTGTCTTGATGCGAGAGCAGGAAGGAATGCAAGAGACCCTCCTGCTCTCTAGGGTTGCCGTGGGCTGTCTTGACTGCCGCTATCATGTTAGCCGCTTCATCCAACCTCATGGACTGACCAGAAAGTGACTAGTCTATCAATTAATTGGTGAGACCACATATGTGTAAAACGAACTTCTACTGGGCTTGTACGTCTTCACAGCCGTGACCCACTCGGGTCCGTCGTCTGCTGCTTGTTTGAATATAGTCGTGTGCGCGATGGTGTGGCTGAACCCAAGCCCTTTCCTGATGTCTTTCGCCAGATACTCTCCCGGCCCTGCCTCTTCGAGCCAATCTAGAATGACCTGCTTCAACTCCTGCTCACTGAGTGAGGCCTTTTCCACATAGTGTGGCTGCAAGGCCCATACCATCATGGAATATTTCCCAGACAGCGTTCCTTGCTTTCTCACGGTCCCCACTTGCTTGATGTCCTTGTCCTTGGATAGGATATTACCTAGTTGCTGCATGGTGACTCCCCACCTGCTAGTCTCATTGATATGGTCGTAGATTTTACCAGTCTCGGCACCCTCGTGGTTCATCAAGTACTTCTTGACCTTCTCTCTTATTCTGACGGTCCTCATTCTTCCTCACCTGCCTCTCGCTCGACAAAGAGGCAGTACGTCCCACGCATATGTGGTGGCACTACGTGGTCTCCTAGGGTAGAGCCTAGATGTTGAGCGTTCAGTTTGTCCATGAAGCCCTCATCCACGCACTCTACTATCTGCTCGGGCGACATCACTCTCGCTGAGAATATCCTCCCTTCCTCATCTGCATAGTTCCATGTGTAGAAGTTGACCTCTCCAGCCACTAGGTAGTAATCATCGGGAGAGAGGTACACGGTTTCTCCACAGTTGCAAACCACACCTACTACCCACCTGTCGTGAGAGTTGGTGTGTCCCTCGTCATCCACGTAATTGGTCTGTCCTTGGATGGACCACACGCTGTTCTCAAGCGGCATGTTCACCACACGCTCCTCGTTGCAGTGAGGGCACATCCATGACTCTGCTTCTTGTTGCATGACTTGAGCCGCTGCGATGGGGTCGTCAGGTATCACCTTCACGTTCTCCTCATCCAGTTCCCACTCAAGCACGTCTAGTACCTGCTTGACTCTGCCCACTGCATCTTCTGCTCTCTCTGTGCGGGTGAGGAGAGCGAGAGTGGCATCCCCCGTCCTGCGGAATGCCATCTCTCCCTCCATCCAGTCCTGATTCACCTCAAGGCTGTCCAATACGTTCTTTGTCCATTCTATGTCCTGTTCTCTGGGTTCCCAATCCATATCAGTCCCCTCTATATGGTCTTCTTATAACACTCTCGCAGGTATAACAGGGTATCAGGACATAGTCCTTAGTTGCGACGCACGTAGCCTCTGGGTCGTGCTGTTCATAGCATTCAGGGCACCGAAACGTGTGGTCCCACCAGAACCGACCTTCGTGCTCTATTTTGCTCAACTCGCAGATTGTAGTGATTATGTCACGTCTATCTTTCGAGGTCACAGCAGTCGCTGCCATACCGGGCTGAAACTGCCATACTGTCATCGTCATTCCTCTTCCTCCAAGAACACGTTCAGTGGCATCCCTGTTGGGGTTTGTATGTCTATTCTAGCCTCCCTATCCCCATCGAACACGGCATATGCTCCACATCGCGCACATCGTATCTCTATCGAGAAGACAGCGGTAAGGTCACTCAGTACATCTCGCAGTATCCACTCATGACCGTGCACATTGCAGTCCATCAGATTGGACATCATGTTCTTCTGGCCTTCCAGAAACTGGGCTTTCTCTAGTAATTCTCTCGTTTGTAATTCAATCTCGTTCATTTTATCTGTTATTGTTCTCATTTCCTCTTCCTCCTTTCCATATTCCTATGGTATCTTTCCCATGTCATTCCTTCATCCTGCTTGAGCCAGTCCCAAAATCGCCTCAACAACTTCCTCATTCCTCCTCACCATATCCCCACGCTTTCAAATCCTCTTTGGTCCAAGGCGTCCTCATTCTCACTATGTCGCCTACCATTTGCCCTACACATCTAGGGCAGACCATACCATACTCTGTGCTCTGCAGTGTGATTACTCCCTCATCATCACTGCCGCCTTCTCTGTAGCAAACCACACACTCCATATGCTCACCCGTTCCACCAATGTGGTGCAGGAGTCCCCTTCTCCCACTTGGCAAAGGTCTTGCTGTGGTAGTAAGCACGATACGCCTGTACTGCATCATCATCACGATACTCGTCAGGCATGGCCTGAGCGAATGGTGTTCTCTTGTAGTCATCATCATCATCTTCCCAGAGCACCTCTCCTCTATACTCTATACCTACGTTCCATAATTGAGAGATGGGGTCAGCACACGTATGCTCCTTACCGAAGCGTGATGTGTACTCCACACACAGCGCCATGGCATGGTCAGTCAACCACGAGAAGTTACCGAAGGTATCTCCTGCCCAGACGGTACATGGGTGATTGGCATAGCCTCCCTTGTATGGCTTGCCAGCCTTGGTCAGTGGCATGACATCATCAGTGGCACCCCACCTACGCACGGCTGATGCCATCATCTGTGCTGACTCCACAACCATCTTCGGTATGTGCTTGTCACACATCATCTCTGCTGCTCTGATGGGGTTCTCATCTAGTACGAAGATGTTCATTCTTCTTCCTCAAAATCTGATAGGTCTACGTTCCACTGTTCCTCAGCGCGAGCGACTAGGTACTGCAACCGCTTGACTTCTGCGACCAAGTCACTCACGTCTGCTAGTGCATCCTCAAGCCTCTTGACGGTCTCCTGATGGTAAGAGGGGTGGTTAGTCATCAAGTCCTGCACGTTGGCCAATGCCTCGTACAAGTTCTGCTCGCACTTGGTCAGTGGCACACCATCTCCTGTGTCAACTAGTTCCAATCTATCTGCCTCAATCATTCGCTCGCCTCCAGATAGTGGGATAGGTACAACCAACTGGGCTCCATATTCGGCTCCTTCGGTGCCTCTGCCTTCGGTGCCTCTGCCTTGCCGTTCTTCTGCAACCGCTTCCTTGCCTTCTTGATTTCTGACATCAACATGTTTCTCCTGTGTTGCTCCAACCACGCCACCTTCATGCAATCATCACACAGTTTGCCATCTTTGAAGTCCCATGGTGCTTCATGGTCTACTCCTGCACCACATAGGCTCTCACCTTGACCTGTGTATGATAAGTGAATCATCGTTTCACCTTGTAATCCACATGGTCCTTGGGCAACTTGTGCCTGCGTCTGTCCATCATGTTCACCACGAGGCCCACTACGTTCGCAGCGGCCTTGTCGAACCTCTTGATGGCATGGACATCGCTGCCCATGCGTCTCTTGAGTTCGCTCAAGTCCACCTCATTCACCAAGCATTCGAGTATGTGATACTCTGCATGGCTTATGCTTTCTGCTCTTCCTAAATTTTGTCTCATCATTTTCTTCTCTCCTTCAGTAGTGAATCAGCGACAAGTTGTGCAATCCTCGTCTTGTCGTCATCTGTGCCATCCAGCGCGGCCTTCACCACAGCCGCCTTCTCACTTACGACCTTGTCGAAGTGCATGTCTACGGTGTCCTTTGCACTTAGGACTACCTTGTGGCAGACGGAACTCTCCTGCGTCAGTCTCCTGACACGAGCCGCCGCCTGCTTTTCGTGTGCTGGTACCCACTGTCTCTCTACGAACAGAGTGGTATCAGCAGTGTCTAGGTTCACACCTTCCTTCATCGCTAACGTGCTGCAAATCAGAAATTGCACATGGCCTTCTTGGAACGCCGAGATTATTTTCTGTCTCTCTTTGTCCTGAGTGGACCCTGTGATAAGACCGCACTGAGCCTTGAGAGACAGCCTAGTTGCTATTCTCTCCACCACATTGATGTGATGTGCGAATATCACCAATGGCTTACCAGTCTGCTCATAGTAATCAATCGCCCAATTCGCTGCTACATCCACCTTGGCGTTACCAGCCGAGTGCCTCAACTCCGTCAGGATGTTCAGCAGCAGGCCGGGTGGTATGGAACCAGAGCCAGTCGTCCTGTGATACTCCAGTTGGTCCATGCAGGTGTTGTAGGCTTCGTCATACTGAGTCCTATCCACCTCTACCTCCAGCACTGTCTCGAGCAGGTCAGGCATCTGGCTGCTCAGTCTGGGGTCATCCATCGTCCTTCGTAGCATCACGTCCTTGAGTAGGTGATTCAAGGGCACTGTGACCCCATCATCGCTGGTCTCTATGTTGCTTGCACCTCCAAAGTCCCAACCATATCCGTTATGGATTGCTGCACAGTATTTCTTACCGAACAGGAAGTAGTCTGGGAACGTGCTCGGCTTGAGCATATTCAGTGTCGTGAATATCTCCTCCGGCCTGTTCAGGATTGGAGTACCCGACATGGCTATGATGCCCTGCACAGTAGGCCACTTGGCTAGGCGCTTGGCTGCCTTGGTCCTCTCGGCTTTCTGACTCTTCAAGTTGTGACACTCGTCGAATACCACGCAATCGTAATCATCCTCGCATAGCGCATCCAATCTGTGTTGCAGCAAATCATAGTTGACGATGGTGACGTCTCCTGTCTCGTAATCTCCCGACCTGCCGTAGACGACAGAGGGAGTGAGTTCGGTCCACTTCTCTACTTCATTGGCCCAGTTCACCTTGACCACAGCAGGGCAGACTATCAGTATCCTCTGGTACTGCCCTGCCAAGACGCAAAGCAGGGCCTGCAATGACTTACCTAGCCCCATCTCGTCTCCTAGCAGTAGCCTGTTCTGCCCTCCAGTAGCGAACATCTGAGGGGCTGCCCACTGGTATGGGCGTACCTCCTCAGCGTTCTTGATGTTGGGTAGCCACATCGGCTCTGCCTCCACAGCGCTGCTTAGTAGCACTCTCTCGGCCATGTGGCCATGTGCCTCCTTCACCTCTGGTATCTCCAAGATTGCGTCGTGCAACTGCTTGTAGTGGGGCTTGACTGCTGCCGCCACATCGACTCCGGCAATCAGTGGTATCACCCACTCCTTGCTCTTCTTGTCGAACTTGGCCTGCCCGCAGGACTTGACTGCCGTGTTGATGTCTGCGTAGTTCGGCTTGTACGGCCATCGCATCCTGAGTTTGTCAGGCGGGCGATACTCCACAGTCACCTCCTTCTCCACTGGAGCATCCTCAGCATCCAATCCGGGGAAGTCGTAGCCGAAGGACAGCAGTATGTCCAGAGCGTTGGTCAGGTCTGAGGGGTTGTCTCTCACAGACCACTTCTTCCGCTCTCCGTCCCACTTGACTCCGGGGAAGCCCAGACCACTCTTGAGTGCGTTCTTCGCCTTCTCGTCATAGGGGAAGGAGAGCGCGACTCTGGGTCCGTAGTCATCTCTGTATCGTTCCCAAGTCATCTAGGAACCCCGAACCTAGTCTTGTAGTCACAGGTCGAGCAGTACATAGTCCCCTTCATGTTCGTGTTGCCATAGGCTCTCAGTTTCATGGTTCCTTTGCACATGGGGCATTTCATGAGTACTCCTCTCTCCATACATCATCCTTGAGCCTTTCCATGGCTCGCTCCGATGCCTTCATCGCTCTGTCAGTGTTCTGTATGTCATCAGCACCACCACGTGCACCTTCCGAGTTCAAGAAACGCTTCATCGTCTCTATCCTCAGACCGGGGGGCGGGGGCGGGAGGAATCTTCCATCCTCCGCATCCCACTCCATTAGGTCTTCGGGGAACTCGCTGCATATGGCTACGTTGTGCTTGCTGCTGTGGAAGCCGCCTCGCAGGTCGGACATTTTACCCATTATCCATCCGAACCCATTGTTGCAAAGCGTTCCTTTACATGGGCAGGGGCCAATTGGCTCCTCTATCGCCATTTTCATCAGCGTCCCTCCAACCTCAGTCGCTCTCAGCGACCTCAGGCTCGACGGGAGCCAGCAGGTTCAGGTCGTAGAGCATCATCATGGCATGGCCTCTGATGTCTCCGAGCGCTGTCAGTCCAGCCGTGCCGTTCTGGAGGGCATCGCACAGTTGCACTATGCTTGCTGCCCTGTTCCCTAGAACGAGACCGAACTGGGTCACAGCAGGTGCTGCTGGTTGCTGCGGTTCCTCTGGAGCCACTGCTGCCTCTGCTGCCTCTACCCATGCTGGCTTCGATGGCTTGATGTAGCCACCTTCCACTGCCTGTATCAGACCGCTCTCTACGAAATGCTCGAGATGTTTCGCTACCGCTTTGGGTATGTCCTTCTCCTCCAGCACCGTGTCGGCCTGCATCTTCTGGTACGTCTTCATTTTCTTCATTCTTTCCAACTTCATTTTTTCACCTCATTGTCGACCCGGTGGGACGAGGGAGGACGGAGTAAGAACACGTTGGTAGAAACAACATTCTCTCGCACCCCTATTTGCCTCCCTCGCCCCGTTAGGGTGCGAGTGTCATAGCACCGCAATCTCATGCTTCTCACTGTACTGCGGTACGTCGTCTAGTCCAAGCACGCTCTTGTGCTCGGACACGAATCCTTTAACTTCTTCTACGTCTGATAGAGTCAGGTGGTCTTTGCCCATGGCCTCCTTCGCCGCTACTAGTGCTTGGTCAGCCACGCTGGAGAACACCTGATTTACCTTCTTCAGTCTGTTGTCTAGCGTGTCTATGCCGAGAGTGGAACCCTTGAGTTCCCTCTTGTCATCGTACACCGTAGGCTTGTGGGTCATGGCCCCAGTCACGCATTGTAGTGCGTGGTACAGGGTCTTCTGCTGGTCTCCCTGCACTGCTACATAGGATAGGGTCGGCTCCTTCCATCCCTGCGTCACTGCCAAGTCCATGTGGCTCCTGTTGATTTGGGTAATCAGTCCCGTCTCCTTGTTCTTGACCATCCTAGGTGCGGTCATCAGGTTCTGCTCCTCCATCACCGTCAGGAGTTTGTCCATCAGTTGCAAGTCCATGGGTATCCAAGACATCAGTTCGGTGTTCACTAGCCACTCGTTGAGTTCTGCTGTTGCATTGACTAGGTTGAGACCGAACTCGTCCCAATCCACGTTCTCCATGACGCCTCTGGTGTGTCGCATCTTGATGGCAGTCTCTATGCCACCTGCTACTGCTAGGTTCATGCAGTAGGTGCGGAGCGCCGAGCCGTATGCACCGAAGGAACCTCTCCCGTCTAGGCTGTTGTTGATGGTGAAGCCGAACTTGTACAGGCCATCTAGGCTCTGTGCTGCCTCACTCAGACTGTCAGTGTCTAGGTACTTTCCGTCCCTCTCCCTCAGTTTGTCCGCTGCGGACTTCCTCAACTGGCTGGCCTGTGTGACGTCTAGGTCGACACGGCACTTGGCTCCCTCGTTCCACGATGTCACGGCGCTCTTGATGCCTGACATCTCTGCGTACTTCAGCATCGGCTTGACCCACACGGGGTGACCGAGAGTGAAGTACCTGTCACTCACGCTACCGAGGAGAGCACCTGCTGGTCTCTGCTCGCTCGCTAGGGCTGGGTTCAGGACAGTCCACGAACCGGCTCTGCCGTCCTTCTTGTTCACTCTTACTGCCTGTGGTCCCTCTCCAGTGTCCACGACTACGTGGTTGGGTAGGAACGATGGCGTGAAGTCCCAAGGTGCGGTCTTGCTGACACGCCCTCCTGCTATCAGAGCGCCGTCCCATGCTACTTCTCCTCCGTCGAACCACTCGGGTAGTTCCACGAATTGGTCACCGTCTGCGATGACGTCCACCATCTGGTTTGGTAGGGTAGTCTGCGCCTCCTCCAGTGTGGGTGGCATGAACAAGGAGGAGTACTCCTTGTCCTCCATGGGGTCTGCCTCTGTCTCCTCAGGTTGATTCAGGTACGCCTTGATGTTCTTCACATCTGCTCCCTGCTCGACCATGTCGACCACCTCTATCCTTCTCTGCGAAGTGGGCTCCATGGGCATCTTGTCGTCCTTGAAGACGAATTCAGGTCTGAACACGCCTCCTGAGGGTACAGTCAGTTCCGACACCAAGCACAACATGGTGCTGGTATCGTACTTCACTGTCTCTACTGCCTCTCTCGGTACTAGGACCGAGATGGCACCTGCCATCGCTTCGTAGTGCAACTCAGTGACTAAGTCATTCTTGTGTTCCACTCTCGTAGCGAAGACAGGCAATCTCTTGCTTGCTTCATTTGCTTCATTTTCATTCATTCTTTTTCCTCCAAATTTTTTGGTTTGTTGCTTCTCTGGGGAGATAGCCCCAGCCTATAATCTTTGCCTAGTAGCAAAGCATTTAGTGAAACGGGCCACTGCTCGTCTATGGCCCATGTCTCTAACGTCCATTCTTCGTCTTCTATTCTCGATAGCAGCAAATCTGTCATGCTACTACCTCCTTCTGTAAGCAGTCATAGCACTTCTCATGTGCTGGGTCCCACACTAGGTTTCTCCGCTTGCCGCAGGAGTGGCAGGTCAATGCTCGGTACTTGTTTCTCATTCCTCTTCCTCCTCTGGTCCATTCCAAGCATCGGTTGCTTCGGTAATAAATCCAGCCGCATATAACTCGATGAACTCCCATAATCTGTCACATCTATCTTTCCATATCTTAACATCGTGATTCATTCCTCTTCCCTCCGATTGTCCTTGCCATCTATCATCTCTATGGAATGGAAATACCATATCTCCCACCACTCAGACATACAGTGAACCTCTTGACACATTACACGAATACCTCCATCCTCAAAACGGTCTACGTATGATATGTCATCGCTACCACAGGTGGGACAGTGTATTGGCTCTGCCTCAGTCATTCTATCGCCTCTATCTGCTGCTCTAGTTTCTCTCTGAGGTCTTGAACATCACTTAGATTTCCATCAAGTTCCATCTCCGCGTGGTGTGAGAAGATGATTTCTTCTGGACAGTCACTCTCTGCATCCTGAATATGATATAACGCTTCATGGAGGGCATTTTCAAAACGCTCTAGTTGCTCAAGCCTTTCTTTGAGTTCATCAAGTCTCTCTTTAAGTTCATCTAACTTATCCTTAGCGTCGCTCATTCCTCTTCCTCCGTATGGTCGGTTAGTTCACCAGCAATCCTGACATACTCTACCTCAACGTCTGTATGGTCAGCGCTAAGTGTGTCACAGTAGCACTCCTCAGCCTTATCCAACGCCTCCTCTTCGGAGTCCGCTTCTATGCTGAAGTAGTGGTACTCTGTCACAGTTTTACACACAAACCACTTCATTCTCTCTCCTCCACTATGAAGTCCCATTGACTGCTGGACTCATATCCGCATTGGCATGAGATGACATCGAAGTGCAAGTAGGCGTGGGCCTCTTCATCAGCCTCGATGTCATCTCCATCGAAGTAGGCTGTGTAGCCGATTTCTCCCTTCTTCCATACCGTGAAGTCGCCTTCGTTCTCTGTCCCACACTTGGGGCATTTCAGTTTCTTGGTCATTCCTCTTCCTCCTTCAGTTGCTCAAGCCTTTCTTTGAGTTCATCAAGTCTGGGCATCATTGGCTCGTATTGTCTGAGCGAGTCGAAGTGGTCGCAGATGGCCTCATGCTCGTATGACCAGTCATGCCCACTGTCTATCTGTGAGCAGTAGTGGTTCCACACTTCCTCGGTCAACCACTCAGGCCATGACTCTCCGTCACCATACTCCCACCAAGCGATGACTATCTGCTCGTCATCATCCTTGGGGAGCCACCTCCTCACATCTCCGACTCTCATTCCTTTTCCTCCTTTATCGCTCTCACTACGCTTTGCAACTCAATCATGCGTTGCTCCAACACACTCAGTGATTCGTTCAGCGAATCGAACATCTTCTCCTCCTCGCTACGCTTGTCAACGTACACATTGCATAGTTCCATTATGTCAAGCAAACATTGTTCGTATTGCATAGGCCCGTTGTTTGACGAGTTTAGTGTAGTATTCGCTATATCCTTTATCTCTGCTAACTGCTCCAACATTCGTTTCTCGCACTTCAAGAGATGCTCAATCATCTTGTCCTTGTCACCGCTCATGCCTATCAGATATCTGCTCATTCCTCTTCCTCCTTCCATGATGCAACCATCTCGTTCATCTCCGTCCACATCTCATAGTAGCCGCTAATCAACCTGATTGCGTGTTCGACAGTCAGCAGGTGTCTTCTCCAGACCTCCTCGTCTTCTCCGATATCAATGAAGTCAAGACAAAGAGCCGCTAGGTTGTGCAGATTCTCAAGCAGTACCTCTTGCGACTTCATTCCTCTTCCTCCACTCTGTCCGACTCGTATGGTGAGTGCTTCCTCGGAATCCAGCAGGAGGTGTGACCGTAGTCATCTCCACCATATCTCACAAGTAGTATCTCGTCCTCTTCCAATCCCATGTCCTCAATGAGATGCTCTACGTTGCATTCCCAACCGCTGGATGACCACATGACGTAGTTCTCCGCAGGTGGTGTGAGTTGGTCTCTGATTGACCAGATGATTGCATCGTTGATGTATCCGTCGTCGATGTAATTGACCCAATCTGAGTAGTCACCCATTCACTCATCACCTCCGTATATTGCTGCTATCTCCTCACACAGTTTCACCAAGAGAGCCTGATACTCCTCCTCGGACTCGCTCTTCACATCCCAATTGTTGAAGCAGTCCCGTAGGTCATCGTATGTGTTCTCGAATCTGCAGTAACTCATGTTGGTCATTCACTCGCCTCCGTGTAGAGTTCCGCCTCCGGGTCTTCCTGCTTTTCGATGAGTGCTTTGAGTTCCTCGTTCTCCTTCTCCAACTCTGCCACTCTCTCCGCCATCTTCTGGAACTTGGTGTTCTGCTCCACGTAGGCCTTGTGTTGGACTACGCCGGACACATGTATCTCGTAATCTAGATTATCGTGGTCGTCATCCTCCCATTCGTAGTGGTCGTACAAGGCGTCCTCTATGCTACCATGGCCCAATACCTCGTCCAGACACAGGCAAGCCGACTGATGCACAGTCCTCGTGGCGTGGATTTCTATCTGGTGGTCGCCTACCTGTACCATCAGAGCACCTCTTCGCTTCCGTTCTTGTTGCTTTCATTCTTGTTCTTCATATTCATTTTTTCACTTCCGTTTTTCGCTGTGCGAATGTCATCTTACTACTGCCTCCCAGTATTCTCTAATCATGTCCCCAATGTCTGTCCTGCCTTGCAGGTCGAATGTCTCTGCTAATCCTATCCTGTTGTCGTGTCTGCTGAATCCACCCTCTGGTGTGACGTATGTGCCACTCCAGATTGGTATGTCACCATGCACTCCTTCTACTGCGTATGAGAAGTCGGAGAGCAACAAGTAGACAGGAGTGTATCCAATGCTCTCTATGGCTCGCCTGCACTCTGGGTCGAGTACTTTCTGCCTGTAATCAAGCATGGTTGTCTCTGGCTCTATACCCTCTGCTGCACACCATTCTAGGTAGGCTGCAGGTATCTCTGTTCGGTAGTACATTGTGCCATCGTATCGCTGACCTGCCTCTCGGAGGTCTATGAAGTGCCAATCGCCTTGTGACTCCAAAGCGAATCTGAGCGAATCGCTTCTACCATCGACCTTGATGTCATGGTGGTCTCTGTTCAGGAGGTGGTTGTAGGTCATCTTGTTGCCCTCCCCATCGAATAACGGTGTGGAAGTACCATGGGAGTAATGCTCACCATGATAGGCGAACACCCTCTCGAGCATGATGTTCGCTCTCTTCTCCCCCGCAGTAGCCCTGCTCCATCGAGATAGGGTCATGTCATACTTGGGCCAAGCATACTGCACCATCTTGAGTATGCTGTTGCCAGAGTCATCCATGTTCTCCTGCATGTGTCGGTAGACTTTGCTACCACCTGCGATGTGCTTGAGTTCAATGGAACGTAGGTTGATGATTTGCTCTAGTTCGTCCTCTGTGGCACGCTCTGGGAATGTCTCCCTGTTCACTACGACTGCATAGTGCTTGAATGCGTAGTCGAAGAGCCAGTCTCTGACGTGGTACCTATTCCACTTGGAGAGGTTTGTCTTCCCTCCCTTGTTCCCGTACTCGTGGACGAGATGGTCTAGCCTCTTGAATGTCCTCGCCGTGAAACGACCCTTGGCGTCTCTGTTGATGTGCTGTTGGAATTGGTGGATGAAATCCCATGGGCTTCTGAAGTTCTCCCCTTTCGGGTGGTGGCCTGTGCTGAACAGCACATCTACGTGGGGGAACCACGGATGCTCGCATCTGATGCGCTGCCATACGCTCAAGTTCGCCGAGAGAGAGTTATGGCCATTGCCGTTAGTCATCTGTCTCCAATCATGGAAGGTCAAACCATCAGGATAGACCTCTGCCAATATCTTGTCGAAGAACATGGCTTTGTCTCTGATGGTGTTGACGCAGAAACCATGCTTCACTCTCATCTTCCCCAATGCTGACTTGGTGTACTGTCGGCAGGCGTAGAGTGGTAGCGTCTCCCACTCATCTGGGAACACATGCATGAACACCATGTAGAAGTAAGAAGCAGCGTGCCTCGCTCTCTGTTGGGAAGCATAGTTCCGTGTGCCTCTCACGCTGTGCATCAATGCGATTGGCTCTAGCACGTGTTTGGGTAGTTTCATCCAATAGTCCCACATGTTGAGCCAAGCGTAGTTAGGCTTACCATCATGCATGTCCAGACCCGATGTCTCCAAGGACACCACGTCCCAAGGGTCGAAGGTGCTCTCCGTGTCAGCAGCCTCGAAGCCAAGCGACTCTCGGAAGTTGCTAACGAGAGAGACGAAGTGGTCTCTGTCGAAAGACTGAGTGCCGAATGATGAGACGTAAGGGCTCATAGGTATCTCCCCGTTAGTGGGTCGATGACCCTGCCAGCCCTGTTGATGCCTATATCAGGGTGCATTGGCACGTAGCATTCGTCATTGACTCTCTCCCAGACCCACCTGTGAGGTATGCTCAACCTCTTGAGGAAGGCTATGGTGTCCAGCCTGCCCTGTGCGTTCACTTCCTGTCTGTATTCGTCCGTCGTTGTTTCCGTTGTTTCAATCCATATCTGTTGTTCCATTCTCAAAATCTCCGTTGTGTTCTCTGAGTCGTATTGCCAGCACAGCGAGGGCTTCCACGCTGAGTGTCATGTAGTAGTCGTAAGCCTCCTGAGTGGCTGGGTTGTTGAACACACGACTCATATGCCCAACCCCATCCATGGGTCGTCATCGTCATCCCAATCCTCCCATGACTCGACCTTGACGGTCTGCTCCTTCTTGTTCTCTCTGAGGTCTCGCACTCTCATAGCACGAACAGGACTGAGGCCATGCAGGATGTTGTACTTCTGCGGTAGCACCTTGTTCTCCTTGTCTAGGAGTTGCACCACTCCTGTCTCCTCGTCAGACTCCCACTCGATGAAGTCTTGGAACTCCAAGCCGGAGGAGATGACGCACTTCGGGCAGCATGGTGCTGCCTCTTGCTCGTTCTTGTTTGTCCTGTAGGCCAGAGTCAGTCTGTCGGGAGATGTCTTGCTATCGCAGAATCCGCACTTCGTCCACACCCTGCTGTTCGGTATGGTGTTGCCACACACTCTTTCGTCAGTGAGAGCGTCATCAATCACCACGAGTATGGGATGAGCGTCCTTGTCCAAGTTCGACAGGGCTGTGTTGAGGTTCCTGAGTAGCAAGCCTCGGACTGTCGATTTGGCGTACCTGTTCATCTTCCTGTCCAATGTCTTCTGCCAATCCACCCCATGTAGTTCCTCCATCAGGTCTTCGCTGAGTTCACCTACCTTGGTGATGCCGATGGAAGAGCAGACGTCCAAGTTCGTCAGATTGAGAGCATACTCTCCAACCTCCGCCTCCTTGTAGTTGGTGCGAACGATAGCCTCATCGGTGATGTCCTTCATGGTGCCGTTGCAGCAGTGGTCGTAGCATGGGTCTCCTTCCTTGATGTCGTTCACTGTATCGTCCTCGAACATGATGAGGTCACACTCGTTGCATTCGAGAAGGTCTGCGTAAGCACCGCTGTTGCTACCAGATGACGTTGTAGTGGTGGTCTTGCTGGTATAGGATACTATTCCCTTGTGGAAGGGCAACGCCTCTCCGATGGGAATGCCACACATAGCAGCCACGTATGCCTGCTGGGAGTCGGCCTCGACTGCGTGGTCGCAGTATGGCTCTCTGATGTCCATCACTAGGGTGTAGGCATCAGGCCACTCCTTCCTCTCCTCCTCGGTCGCTAGGTGCCATCGGAGGCAGGCTAGTTGCACACCAGTCCTGCCATGGCCACCCATACACATGACGTGGATGCTCTTCACGCCTTGCTCTCTGATGTCCTCGACCAACGTCTCCCAGAAGATTTTCTTGCAGTCTCTGGGTACGCTGTAATCAGGGAAGTCCATCTCGATTACCGCAGGTGGTTCCTTCTCCTCGAACAGGGCATTGACTCTCCACCCCTCCATGTTCTTGGTGGCTGTGTCGCACTTGAGTTGGTTGTACCCTCTCTTCACCTCGTTGTCTGGGCCCATCGCTAGGTCTGGTAGTTCGTCCATCTTCCACCATCCACCGCCTCTGCTGCTACCACCGGCATGTACCTCGATGCCGTCGTGTGTGGTGAACACCAGAATATTGCCCCAATGGCACTCAGTCGCTGGGTTCTTCGAGTAGCCACTAAAGCCTGCGTGGTGACTGTGTCCTGACCAAGTCACTCCACTACCTCCACTTTCACACAGACCTCATTGACTCCGAGTTTGGTCTCGATGGCCGAGATGACATTGCCGTAGGCCTTCGCCATCTTCTCCGGTGAGGGCTTGATGCCCACAGCCTGAGCCATGGCCAGCACATCTGCTAGTATGCCGTCGTTGAATACTCCAACAGCCTGCTCTAGAGTGCCTCTAGCCTCGTTCTCCATGAGGACGTTGAGCACGAAAATAGATTCTCCGTTCATGTTCACTCCTCCTCCGTTGCGGCGGCTAGGTACCTCTCGGTGAGCCAAGCCATGAACCACTCTGGTCTGAGTTCTGGGTAGTTGCCGGTGCTTGCCTGTACAGTGGACTCGAACCTGCTGTAGGCAACGAGTATCTTCCTCTTCTCCGAGCCTGTGCTGAACTTCATCATCCATGTCCTCTCTCCAGCGTTGTTGTGGCCTTTGACGATGCCATCGAAGTGCATCATCACGTAGCCGTCATCCTCGCTGGCTAGTGAGGTGACCCTCTCTGCGTTCTCCATCATCCACTCACCGAGGGCCATCAGGTCTGTCGACTCCTTGGTTCCACTACCGACGCTGAGGTCGAAGGAGACACCGTAGTTTCTCAGGGCGTTTGAGCCCTGAACGAATGGTGTCCCAAGGTTCCTCTGTATGTCCGAGTGCAGTCCCTCGACATCGGGGCATGTGAACTGGAAGTGCAGTCTGCCTGTTTGTCGCAGCATGCTCGCCTTGAGTCTGAACCCAGACAGGCTTCCGTCCTTTACACTCTCCACGTCGAAGACTTCTGGTAATTCAGTCTCTGGTGGCGTTATCACGTGTTCTTTCATTGTTTCTTTCATCTTTTGTTCCGTCATATTTTCTTCCTCCTCATAGTTTCCCTGAGGAATGTCATAAATGTACTGTCTCCGATGAGCCAGTGCTTCTTGTGTGGTTGAGTGAGAGCATTCATAGCATAAGTGAATGGATAGTAGGACTGAGCCGCATTGTCGACCATCACATTCGCTATTTCTGCAATCATCTCCTGTCTGTAGTTAGTCAGTGTGCCTAGGCTTAGGTCGTTACAAATGAATGCCTCACGTACCATGAGTCTCTGCATGTAGAGAAGCACGGACATTGGATTGTACATGTGTCTCCCCACTCTCCGGTAGCATAGTTCATCCACTATGGCCACAGTGAAACTATCGTATGCGTTGACATTGTTTCTCGCTGTCAGGAATCTTCGACCACTCATGAGTTGGCTGTGATACACATTGGAAAACACCCAGCACATACCGAAGAGGCCGGTAGCCTGCTCTAGGCCGTGCTCCTCGAGAATGCCTATCAGGTCTCCCAAGTCATAGTACCTGACCTTGTGCCTGTCACTGAGCCTGAGAGCGAATCGCTGCTTCTTGGGGCTCATTGGGAAGGGGGCGTCTGGTGCATCTCGACCTGTGTAGCGGCCACACAATGCTCGGTAGGTATCGTGCTGTATGACACCAAGCAGACCCAATAGGTGCATGGTCTTCTCTTTGCCAAGCACCATATTGAGACGGCGGGCTTCATGCTCGATGTCTGCTAGTATCTGGTCGTGGTAGACCAAGTCCATACCGACTGCGAACTCCTCTCTGAGTTCTGGGTAGTTCTCTCGCCTGCCGTTGAGGAAGAATATCGGTTTATCCTTCTTATCTACCTGTTCGACCATCTCCTCTCCGGCTGTGTATATCCCCATCTTCGCTCCCTTGCTGAAGAAGATGTCCTTCTCCTCTGCGTCGATGACCTTGAAAGGCGTCTCTGACATTTCATCAGGGATTGGTGGCATCTCTGTGAACACAGTGGAATCACTGTTCGATGGCTGTGAAACACCGACAATGAAATTGTGGATGTACGAAAGGGAATTAGCGACGTTGTCCTTGGTGAAAGGCTTCGCTGGATTCATGTGACTCGGGCCATGGTCGTGTAGAGGTAGGATGGTATAGCCATCCTTGGTCTTCGTCTGCCATGGTGTCTCCAACACCTCAGTAGTGTCAATCCAATAGTGCGGGGAAGTGGTGACAGTCATTTTGATAGTGCCAACTGACTTCGCTGCGAGAATCATCTCCAGACCTGACATCTCCACTTGCCGAGTGATTGCGTAGTCCACACACTCCTTGTTGGTGCATTCTGGATTGCTGCATACACCGTGGCTGTGGTAGTGCTTGAGTTGAGTGATGCAACCACATCCCTTCGAGTCACAGTCTTCGCAGTAGATGGAGTCCTCGAAGTGCTTGACCGTAGCCCCACAGATATCTGGGTAGTCCTTGAAGAGCGAGTCCAGAGAGTAAGTGCCACCTCTGACTGCTTGGTACACACTGTCCCACAGTGCCTTGTAGTCACTATGTGAATATCCCTTGAATATGTGAGACACCTCAGGCCAGACGACTTGCTTCATGTACTTCTCGTCACTGAGGAAGTTCTGATGAGCCATCTCCTCCATGTCTCTGCTGGAGTAATAGCGAATCTGGTGTGCAGCACAGATGATGTACTGCTGTGGAATGGTGACAAGGGACTTGTGACCAGCGGTGCTGATGTCCAGATACGTCTTGCTGGTGAACTTGTTGAAGAACCAAGCGGTGTTGTGCTGGGTGTTCTCCAAGAGGTTGATTGCATTGAGTAGGTTGTTGAAGTTGACATCCTCTCCGTCCTCCATCGCCTTGATGAAGGGCATGATGTTGGCAGCGAGTCGAAGGGACTTGGCGTATGCCTGTCCACCATACGAGCCACCCCACTCACCACAGTCAAACAAATCCTCGTAGAACGTCAGGAGTTGGTGCAGGTTGTCCGAGCCAATCTCCTTGTGCCTCATAGGGTAGTAGTAGGCAGTCCTGTTACCAGCGACATTCGTTTGGTCTCCGGTGTGGTGGATGGTCGCCTTGCCTTTGTGCATAGAGACGCCGTATGTATCTCCGAACAGCACGTTGCTGAAGAACAGATGACCGAAGCCGAGTTCGGGAGAGAACACCCCCGTCTGGCCATTGTAGGCATGACGAGCCTCGCCCATACCAACAGCCAGAGTGGCCTTGGTCAGCCATGCCGTGTAGACACCAGCCATGTAGGCCACGAAGTCAGGGTCCTGCTTGGGACCTGATATGAACTCGTGGAAGAACTGCCCGGTGACGATGTTCTGGAAGTCCCAATATTGGTCGCCGTCTTGGAAGCCCTTGAGGAACCACTCTTGATGCTCGACGGGTCTCCAGCCCTGTACGGTCAACTCGTCTGGTGTCTGTGTTGCGACCACCCAACCGGGTGCTACCTCGACCCAATGCTGAGGGTTCCAGAAATTCGGTGCAGGAATGCCGTAGACGATTGGAATGCCACCTTGCAGTGCCAGACCAGCAGCGTGGCAGGCATCAGTGCCGGTAGGAACGAAGATGACGCTTCCCTCGGGCACAGCATCCTTCTCTATCATTTGCTCGAGAAGAGCGCAGTCGGACAGGTCACCCTTGCCGACGTCGATGTTCATGAGATGGTTGCACTTGCCCTCCCCCCACATGTTGCCTCTGACCACCTCATGGCCGGGGACTTTGGGCATGCCATGCACCTCCTCCTTGGTGCCGTGCAGACCACGAACCTGAACATTGTATGCTGTCAGGGCTTTGTCTGCGTGGATTTTCTGGACGTTGAGGTAAGCCTCCACGTTGGGGCTCTTCACGTAGTCGTTCCAAGGCACCGGCTCCATGTCCAAGCACAGGTCATCCAAGGACCACACCAACTCGACCTCGTGGTTCTCCATGTTATCGTCGATATCGAGGGCATCAATCGCCTCCTTGAGGCTCTGTGCTAGTGAGGGACTGAGTGCCAATTGCATGACCGAGCCCTCCGCCGCAGTAGCAGCAGAGTGACCGAAGCCCACACTGATGATGCTGTGGCCAACAGGCAGGACAGCAGAGCAGACAGCATCAATCTTCTCCATGATGCAGAGCGCACCTTCTGGGTCGTAGTACTGACTGTCCTCGTTGGTCATCTCCAAGTACAATGTTTTGACGGCATTGTGCAAGTCGATGGGTGAGGTGACAGTAGCATTGGGAAGCACACCAGAGCGAGGCGATGCTGGGCAAGTCCTGACATACAGGGGCCTGACGAACAGACTAGTGACCTCGAATATGCTCCTAAGCGTCTCCATGAGGAGTGGTAGCGTGGTCTGCTCCGCATCCTCCATGGTGAGCCACATGGCCGACATCGTCTGCCAGAGGTGAGTAACACCCTGCTTCTCCGCTAGTCTCTGAATGCCTCGGGCCTTCTGCGACTTCAATGGCTCTGCAGGGTCTCGATTGAAGCGAAGCAGAGAATGCAGCAGAGTAGCGCTGGTCTTGCGGTGCTTCTGCTTCTCTCCCCTTCTATCCCTGTCGTCACGGTCAATGGCCTCCTTGGTGAATGCATCACCATATCGCTTGTGTGCGAATGAGGAGGACATGGTGGTGTTGTGGTACTCTTGGAACAACCTCGCAGCCCTGTTGGCGATGGGGCCAACGAGGCGAACTATCCCTGTCTCTCCCCATGCCTGCTCTATGTCGATGGCAGTGAGTCGTTCCATGCTGTGTATCACACCCTCTCTGATGTGGTCAGCCATTCGGTGGAAGTAGTCTCTCTGCTGTCCCAAGTCGACGACCCCATTCTGCTCGTCAAACCACCTTCTGTGGTCAGTCACCATCTCCATCAGTACAGAGTACCACTCACTAGAGTCAAGGTAGTACTCATGCAGTTCTACGCCTATGAGGTCGTTCTTGACATCCTCGGACACTCCTCCCTCCACGTGCAGAGACGCTACCCTGTGCAGGCCAAAGTCGGCCCTCATATGTGAGTCAAGCACACCCATGAACTCGAGATTCTGCATCGTCTCGATGAGGTTCTCCAAGTCCATCTCCAGAACAGGCAGGCTTGCGCTTTGCCTGTGCAGGGCATGGGCTGTCTGGAACATACCATCACCCAGAGCCTTCCTCACCATTGCCTCAGCGGCATCCAGAGAGGCGAACTTCTCCTTCACGAGCCTCTCCGCCTGCCTCTTACCGGCCACGTTGCTTGCTCTCAGTGCAATCTTCATTTGTTCCTCTATCTCAGTGTTCTCTTCCATTGTCTGTTTCCTCCGTAATCAGTTTGAGTGTGAATGATGTGGTGTTCCTCTCCGTTCGAGAGACGACAAGCCATCTCTGGTCTGAACCGAAGTGAGGCTTTCTCCAAGGGTATGCCTCCAGATACTTGTCGATGTTCCTCTGCCTCCTGTTCCTCTGCTCAGAGTAAGTCGCCTCCTCAAGCAACATTATCATGCGCTTCTCCCACCAGAATTCGACAATCGTGCCTAGTCTGACAAGTCTCCTCAGCATGTTGCTGACGACCTGAGTGTTCGGGACGGTGTTCCAATCCTTGAGTTTGAATATCCGGTCCTTTGTGTCCTTGACAAGCGGTGCGTCCCGAATGATTGTCGATGCAGGGACGAAGTGGTTCTGGTACTGAGTCATGTACGCCATGATGGCTGTGGTTGCACCGTTCTTCACCTTGGACACTTCCGAGATGATGCAAGGAGCCTGCTTGTGGAAGGGGTCGTTGAAGTGCATGCTGCTCATGCTCATCTCTTCCACCTCCCCGTTCTCATGTTGTTGAGTATCTCCTCGAGGAGTTCGTTCGTCTTGGTCATCTCCACCTTGATGTCCTCTAGTTCGGCGTAGGACTTGTCTCCGGTGTCGGTCATCCTTTGCAGCAAACCAATGAAGGACTTGTACAATGAAGTCCTGCTCAGGGCGTTAGTGATGTTGTGCATCCTATCCTTGATGTTCACGCTGACTCCTCCTGTACTATGACTACGTCCTCTGGCTCATCCTCAGACCACCTGCCTCTCCCTAGGTAGTAGTGGGTGCAGGTGCACTTCTGGAATAGTGGGTCAGTCTGCTTGTCGTGCAGTGCTCTGTTGCCACGGCACCAGCACTCATTGGCGAGTCTGTGGTGCCTGTCACACGCTCTCTGGTCGAACTGGTGCTTCGAGCCGCCAGTGAACCAATCGATTCGTGGGTCTCTGGTCTTGTCGATGCGACCCTTCTGCTTGTTGCTCACACTGAGTCCTCCTCTGGTCCAACGTCGCTGACTGTCGGGTCAACCACTACCATCTCCTCCGGCTGTGGTCTGAACATGTCCTTGTGGGCCTTGTTGAGGTCCACTAGAGTGTCGACGTGCTCAAGGTCACCCTTGAGAAGGTGTGCGTAAGTCGCAATCTTCTCCTTGATGACCGGGTTGTCGAAGTCAAGTGCATCCTCTCCTCCCGAGATTGCAGCATACATGAAAATTAGGATGTCGTCTCTGAACCTCTCCCACTCTGCCTGCTGTCTGTCCTGCTCCTCGTAGACTCCCTCTGCCTCTGGGTCGAATGGTTGCTCGCTCATTGAGAACCACCTCCGATGTGAGCACAGCAGGTGTCGTTGCAGTTCTCCTTCCTCTGGGCGATGAACTCCCTGACCTCGCAGCAGTATCCGAGTTCTTCGATGGCCTCATTGAGGTCCTTCAACTCTCCCTGCAACTTGTGAATCAGCGTTCTCAGTGCCCTCTCTACCTCCGAGGCTCCCAATCTGGCTCTCCTCTCGTCTCGAGTCTCTCCTGTCGGGTTAGAAGGCCATCTCACGCTGCCACCTCCTCTGTCTTCCAGTGCTTTGCAGCAAAGGACGGTTCTGAGACTAGTCTGATGGTGTTGATGACCTGATGATGACTGTCGTAGATGTCGCGATGCACCAAGGAGTGTGCGACTACGTCGAACAGACCACCTATGCTATACACAGGGCTCCTGCCCAGCCCTGACCTATCCCACCAATTGAGCCCACTCTTGAGGCCCTTGGTGCCCCACATGCCTCTGGCATCGTGTAGCCACTCGTCCTCATCGAGCCACTCACCGATGAGGCTGACTAGGTTATCCTTGTACGCCAGAGCCTTCGGCTTGTAGCCCTTGAAGTGGTGCTTCATCTGGCTGGGCACTGTCCTCAGTAGTCTGTGCCTCCTCTGTACCTCTGCGTGGTTACCCTCCTCAATGGGTCCATGCTCTAGGCAGATTGTCAGCCTCAGCACATCCCTTGCCTCTCTGTTGGACAATGGGCGTTCGTCGTTTTGCGTCATTTCTCCTTTGTCGTTGTTCATATCTTTTCCTCCGTTGTATGTGTGAGTAGTGGTGGTGGGTTAGAGTATGCCGAGCAGTAGCCCGTTTTCGATCCCTGCCTTGTAGCAATCAAGGCATTATGTGTGCTGCATACCTTTGTGTCACTGTCTTGGGGACAGCCTCGGATAACCACACCGACTCCGAGTGAATTGTTGATATTATTGTTGTATTCTTTAGTAATAATACTATATTCTCTTATGAGAGAACAATAAGAATCTTGAGTGTGAGCAGGTTGGGTGGCTGTCTCCGGTGGGGGTACCAAAGACAACCCAAACGTCTCTCTCCCCCTGCTAGAGTGCATGAGAGACGACCCCATCCTGTTGGGATGCACACCTTGAGGAGGGGTGTGCTGCTGAGTGTGAATGTCTACAAGCATGTGTTGCAAACGAGAAAGCACTGTGGTCAGTGCTGTGAGTGGGATGTAGTAGCGAAAGTGACTATATGTGAAAGTCAAGTGCTGTGCGTTCGTGATGACCATATGGTCAGAAACGCATCGGAATGGAACGGGATGCGAAGAGGGTTTCTGGCGTGCTGTTGTCGAAACAGCAACGATTTGTGGTGCTACCCCCCTGCCCGAAGGCAGGGAGGCAGACTTTAGGCTCAAAGAAGGTCCTCCAAGTCTTCATCGCCATTGACCCTCGATGCCCCGCCGACATATGTCCACGATGGCTCGTGGCAGTTGTCGTGGATATCCTCCAAGAGTTCAACCAATTCCTCGTTATCGAGGACGTTCGATAGGTGCTTCGACTTCTTCGCTAGAAGTGCCGTCAATCGCTGTTGTCTCAGGTCGTCACCGTCATCTGACCAACCCTCGTCTCGTACACCAACTAGACCAATTGATGCGAGCATCAAGCGGAGGGATTTGAGTCCCTTCGCCTTCTTGGTCTTGTAGGCAGTTGCTACGTATTCCTGAACACTCTGTCCCATATCTCGGGCTGATAGGCTCTCACCGTTCACTTCCCTCCAGAGGACATACAGAGCATAGACTAGAGATGCCTCGGCAGGGTATGCCGTTCGACCCCTCTTCTTGTCCCTGTTCCTGAAGTATCGGGACATTGGGATGAATTTCACCATGGTGTCAGTAGCGGAGTTGAATACCCCCCTAACACCGGCGGCATCCTTCTCGCCCTCCTTCTTGTTCAGAGTCCACGAACCATCAATCAGACCATAGATGGTGTCCTGTACCATTACGAGCAACAGCAAGGGAGCAACGCCCCACCTACCATTCTCAATCACCTTTGCCGCATTACCTTCGGCGTTTCTTACTGCTTCCTTAGACATCTTACCAGATACCATGGCCCTAATACAGAGGGAGGCGGGCCCAAAATCGTGAAGGGCGTGAACGCCCACCATATGGGCCGTAGGCCCCGATTTGTTGAGTTGGTTGCCGTGTTGCAGAGCAGTTAGCCGGATTTGCGTATGGTTGCCCTGCTTAGTTGCCGTTCTAGCAGCGTGCGTTGTAGACGAGAAAATTTCATGAGAGGCTTATTTTCCCGTTTGCTGCAAAAAAATTTTGGAGTAAAAAATCTCATAGGCGAATGCCGTTTGCGCTACCCATGGAGCCGCTAGACGCTGCGTGGTCAATCCTCAAGAGGCAGAGACCTCATCCCTCACGAGCAGCACAGCAGCCCAAGAACGTGTTCGATAACGAGATGAATCAAGCACGCATCAAAGATGCAGAGAAAAAGAACGAAATAAGGCGGTTGCAAGAAAAACTTGCTAATAGAGTACCACCAAGGAGGGGTAATGAGGGCGCAATGCGTCGTTACAGGAAAAAAATGGCTCAACGGCTGCAAGCGTTGCAAGCAAAAGACGAGCCAGAAGAGGAAACTCAACCGAACGTAGACCCTGCATTTGAAACATCATTGAGAAACATCCTCGGAATAGGCGATGACTACTCGAGCGTAGGTAACAGTGGAGAAGAAAATCCGACACGCAGAATGGTCGGGTGACTGAAATGGCTTTGCAGCCAGCGTGGTCTGTGCTCAAAGCCCTCTATAGGGAGCCCAAGAATCAATACGAGGTAGACCACAACCAGAGGATATTCCGAAACCCCGCGAATGATGATGCTAGATACTGTGCAACACCCGATTGCTACGCCTTGTCGAAACGCGGCACCTCTTATTGCGTGCCTTGTAATGTGCGGCGAGAGGAAATGAGAGAAAATTCTTAGGTAGAAGCCGTCTGCGCTAACCGTGGTCGCGCTAGACGAAGCGTTCAATGTCATCAAAGCGCCCGGTCAGGCTATGGCTACTCCCTTTAGCAGTCAAGTGCAGGGAGCATTCGGAACAGTAGGAGAGGAGAGGCCCCCCATTGCTGATATGACTCCCCAGCCTGAGGAGAAGAGCCCACGGCAGAAAGCGGACGATGCTGGCCAGAAGGCCAAGGACCACGGAGACTCTGCTCTGCATTCCTTCACTAACAATCCCGTCACTCAGGCTATAGTCGATGAGTTCAGGGGCAAGCATAGGGAACATGGTGTTTTAATCAATGACATATTGAACAGATTAGGGCCAGACGCTGCTCAAGACATGGGAATGAAGGAACTGGACAAACTGCTACAACGTGAGAAGAAGGAGCATGAGAGGACTCAGCGCTTGTTCAACTCCTCTAGCCCTGATGTGAGACACACACCGACTCGTGAAGGCGAAGGAAGCATGCCAGAAGACGCCTTCTGAGACGGCAACCTTCATGGCAAGACGCCTTTTAGGCGCATCGTGGCCAGCGACGCCCTCAGTCAAGCATGGCGATACATGCTCAATGACGTTTATCTGCGTAAAGCAGAGAACGAGGGAGAGATAAGCGAGGAAGAAAGAGAGGTTTTGGAGGACTTTCTCGCTCTGCCTTTCACGAGAGAAAGCGTGGCTGACTTCCTAGACACCCATTTCCCTCATGACATGGCGGGTTTCGACCATTTCATGTACAATCTGCGACATTATGACATCAATGGCGACTTAGCCTACAAACCCAAAAAGGCTCAGCAGCAACAAACGAGAATAACCGAGCCTGTCGATTTCAGTGACTTCCTCAACATACCCCCTTTCGAGGAATGGGAAGCACAGCAGAAGAAGACACGCAGGCGATTCCCGACTAGGGAAGACGCTAGAAGAGCATATGAGCGCTTCAAGTTGAAGACGATAAAAGAAAAGTCAGGGGCAGTGAGAGGTTTTACCCGCCGCGATAACGTGCATCGTGGTGGTTTAGGAGATTACGTCGAACCAGTGGGAGACGAGAAATCCATGTGGGAACTCCTGACTGAAGCAGGAGACCTCTCATTGCCTGCTCTGAGGGCTATCACCCAGCATCAGACGAAACTGGGGAGGATGCTGTATGACAGGATGGATAATCACCCACACTCCGAGGTCTTCGCAGCGGCTTGTGCGGCATTGACTACCGAGCAACTCATTGGTAGCATGACAGCGAACACCAGAGAATCGAACAGGCGCCTCGTGCAATTGAACCAGTTGGATAGTTCCTCTTCCGTACCACATCATTACTGGCAGGAGCAGGGTGACATAGCCAGCCTCGATACTGATGCCATAAAAGACCACTTAGTCAGGTGCTACACCCGACTGTTCAGCGACATGATGTACCAAGTCAGGGACGCGGTGTTCTCGTCTAGAAGAGGTAAGAAGGATATCAGAGAGGTCTTGCTCGGCCCAGAGGATGACCAGCAGCGACTTGATGAGATTTTGAAGGTACCCGGTTTGGCTCAGGAGATAAACAACCGTATCGACGCTTATCTAATGACAGACACTCACGCTGATGAGAGGGAGAGAGAAGGAAAGAGGTATAGAGACTCGAGGACCAAGCAGCAAGAAGAGGCTGTAGAAGGGAGTCTGAGAGACAATCTCCGTGCTATGAAAATGGGTGCAGAGAGAGTCTTCCAAGCCCAGCCAGTCACTGAGGATGACAAAAGGCAGTGGTTCGAGAAAGGAGAGAGGTACGCTTACGGCAAGGCAGTAAGGAGGATAATCAACGAAGTTGCAGCAAAGCATATTGCCAATGCCTGTTTGAATGATGTCTCTTTACGTGCAGGGATGGGTTTCACTGATGACTTCGATGGAAACCCCATACCTCGTAGCCCAATGGCTGATTGGTTGGATAGGCAACACACCCTAGCGACTGTGGGAGGTGATGAGAAAGGTGGGAAGGATGTCATCAGCACTACTCAATTTGGTGATGTGTCTGACATAGTGAGTCGTTTGTACGATTTCGTCAATTCGATAAGGCAAGGGGTGGCTGGTGAGTACTATCGGGATGAGGAGCAGAAGGTACAGAACCGTTTGGACAATTGGCATGGTATTCTCGATGCTTGGGATAGGCTCAACAACAGGCAGAAAGGCATCATGATGAACATGGTGAGTGACCCACGGGGTGGTGCGAGGGCGATGAGTCCTCTGATAGGCACTTTGCTTTCAAAGGCAGCGACTGCTCCTTTGCCCACGGACGTGAATGGTGAACCTCGGATTGATGGCAAGACGTACTTGGAGGCCTTTGTTGACCACATTCTCCAGAGCCAGAAGGAGATAGAGGGGAAACCAAGGGGTAGAGAGGAGGAGGATGATAACAAACTCTTCACTCAAAGCAGTAGGGAGGAATTGCTCGACTACCTGAGCCATGACAAAGTCACTACTGGAGACACGTCGGGTGGGAGCGGTAGTAAGATGCCCGTCTGGAAAGACTATTACGGTAAGGAATGCGAGCCAGTCTATGTAGCAGGAATTGCATCGAGGAAGATGGAGAAAGACCCTATCACTGGAGTCTCTATCGGCCCGAAGGGCCCTGACGATACAGTCGATGCTGTTCTGGCTGCTCATTCTCTGAGCAAGTACGGGGAGGATGGGATGGTCACCCCTCTCGAGGTCATTTACGCTCACGTCTATGACCGACTAATGCGACAGGACAGAGACCCCTACGTGGATGACATCGAGTCGGCTCGCCTCACTAAGGACCAAGAGAGCATAGGCAACAATTACTCGTTGGCGGATTGGCTCGATAAAGGCAACTGGGATAGCGTCACTGGGACTGCTAGAGCGATGGGTTACTACAATCTACAAGGTCTTCCCGATGTGCCTACTGGCTTGACAGCCAGATGGAAGAAGGCTCGTGCCGCGTTGAGACCCACAGACCACACTGGTAGGGAGAGGACTGAGTCGGACATCATGAACTCAGTCGGCTTCAAATCCAAGTATGGTCGTTATGTCGCTGATTTCGACCCCACTAGAGACTCACCTGACGCTCATAGGTGCCCGTCATGCGATGGCACAGGACTGAAGACGCTGGCGTCTGGTAGGAGGTTGAGGACCCCATGCCAGAAATGCATGACTAGTGTGAGGGAAGTCAAAGAAGCCTTCAGGTCCTACAGCGATTTACCAGAATCACTGCTCGAGAGATGGGTGGGTTGCCAGAACCCCATACTTCAGACCAAGGACATCAAGATAAACGCTGACAGCCTCAAACTCATAGACCAATACAGGAAGGACCATGACCGTGATACTGAAACGCTGTACAAAGCCATCAGAAGAACCGCTCATCGCATGGGTGTCGGAATAATAGACTGTCCTGACTGTAATGGCCGTGACCGCAACTGCACGTCTTGTGACGGCTCAGGCAAGGCGGTCGACCCGATGCTCTTCGCTAAGGACGTATTGGGTTCCTTTGGTGACGACAACGAGTTCAGTCAGGCAGACATCATGAAGCAGGGTGAGATAGAGAGCGCCTTCGGTCGTATGCTGCGAGGAATCAAAAGTTCAGAGCAGGATGAGATTGAGGCCAAGATGTCCAAGGGGGTATGGCCTAGCCAGAGAGGGGTTCCGGGACATGAGTACGACCGACACTTGTTTTCCCTCTTACCTGTCATGCACGGCGATAGCGGCCCTCTGACAATAGACAATCTGGAAAGACTGTTTCTAGAGATGCAGACTCAAGACGAAGAAGAGTTCAAGGCAAGGTTAGAAAGGGAACTACAAAACCAAGCAGAGAACGCTCTTCAATCCACAGGGGAGCACGATGCTTATCTGCGAAAATACGACACTCGGCATTTCATAGAGAGTGAACACACGCAAGCACTGTTGAACGCTCTCGCAGAGAGAAAAGGGAGAGACTTCCCCGCTGACAGGGTGAGTTCGTTATTGAAGAGAGTGTGGCATCAAGACATCGACGGGCACAACACCCATCTCGACGATGGTAGATTCTCCGATGGGCCTTGCTCTCAATGCAATGGCCAGCATTGCTCCCAATGCAACTACACAGGTAGAGAGGGCATCAGGATGATGATTAGCAGAAGCCCTGCTCTTGCGAAATACCCACCACAAATCCTGCAACAGGTAGTCGCACATAGAGACCTCGACCGCCCCTTGTCTGTGCTGGAGTCACCCATCGCACAAGCACCTCTCGGGCATCACGTGTGCAATACTTGCAATCACGGCATGGCGTCTGAGATAATGAGAGGGAATAGGCATAGTGCCCACATATTGAACCCAGAGGCTGTGGCTGTAAACAGATTGGCTGCCTCTGCAGATAATGGCGTCAATATCGGAACCCTGTCAATGCTGCTGACGAACATGCAGAAACTACAGCGTTTCCAAGAGGAGTTCGCTAGTGGACGTCGTCTTGAAGAGTATGACGAGGCTATTGCGTCAGACGCATTGAACAAAGTCAGACAAGCCCTGAGTGGTGAGGAAGAACGTAAAATACTCGAGGAGATAAACAAGAGCACTCCCCTAGGAGCGGAGTTGGATTTCGGTGAGATGGCAGAACTGGCTCGTGATGATGAGAAGTTCGACGTCCCCCCATCCATCAGCCAGTACGTCGACAATGTAGAACACTCTAAGCAAAAGTGCCCCCATTGCTGTCAACTGCATCTAGAGGGCATCATTCCAGCGAGTCAGATACGCCGTGTCAAAGAAGAAGAGGAATACAGCAGAGGGTTGGAGGCAAAGGGAGGCGAGGCAGGTGATATGCTATCCATGGGCGGCACGTTATGCAAGAACATGGTCACAGCGATTCAAGAGAACAAAGGAGGTTATGGCAACATGGACCTCTATGATGCGATGGAGTCCATGGATGACGCACTAGTGATGCTGAGAAGAAGGGAGAGCATGAGCGAGGAGAGTGTAAGGCTACATCTGGGAATAGACGCTTTGCAACCAATCACAGAGCACCTCACGGAGGAGAACTTGGGCTTGACCACTGGGGGCTATGGAAGAGACATCGACATTGGGGAGGGTACTCTCGTTAGACTCCCTGACGTGCGTACCCCATTAGCCAAGACCATGCTGTGGGCTCGAATGAACGACCCGACCAAGAAGAGTCGTCTCTCCCAAATAACAGGCTCGAACGCCATACAGAGGAAAGAGAGCGACATGAGACACGAGCACAGCCTCTTCACCTTCTTGAACACCTTGGAGAATGGCCAGCACTTCCCACAGAGCGCGGTGCAGGACAAATCACTGGAGAGGCTCTACGCCTATTACATACTCAATCCGGGTTTCGGTGGCAAGTCCATGAACATACTTGGTTATAGAGACCCCAACCGAATCAACAATGAGGATAGTGATGCACAGAAGAGAGTCGAATGGGCCAAGAGCGTCATCGGGCCCATAGGCAAAGGAGAAGGGAAAATAACGAAGAAAGCGATGAAGGAAGAACTGAAAAACTACTTCTCGTCTCTCGCCCCTCTCTTGCGTCTCGAGCAACGCTACAAGGAATTCAGGCACACACCAGTAGGTAGTGTGAGAAGAGCCGGACCTGCGACTAAAGAGGGTGAAGCACCATCCGTCTTACCGGAGAGCCTGTTAGACGCAAAGTGGCGTAATGACACCCCCGAGGCTCCTTTCTTGGACATGAGCCCAGAGAGTGATTTGGCTCAGACTATGGGTCTGTTGAGAATCCATGCTGTCAATCTCTCTGAATTCGCCAACTATGGACGATTGAACGAGGACCAGATGGGATTCCTCACTCCATTCGAGCACCACCCGTCTCTGGAATACCTGCTTAATCCCAACGTCAGTAGGACCCTAGACCCGACAATCATCCGAGCGTGGATAAACCACGAGGAAGACAGGCTGCCAGAGGTCATGAAGACAGATGGCAAGAGTTGGGGGGACATTCTCGATGGTAGATTCGAGGATGCTGCGCTCTCTAAGTTCTCCTTCCCCGGACTCCTGTGGAACTATGCTACGGGTGGGACGCACGAGCATGAGGGGGAAGGAGGCTGGCCTGAGGTAGAGGACTTGGTAGACGACGAGGGAAATCAGTTAGTAGATGCTCATCTCATACACTTCTATCACTATCTAGCCAAGGAGATGAAACTCAGGGCAGACAACGCAGAAGGCAGCAAGCGCATGATGCAGAAATCACTCAAGTCATTCCCTCGTTTGAATATGAACGAGTTCGGCACAGGCTCTCGTTGTCTGGTTTGCAGAGGAAGCAATCACGGTACTCTCCCATTGGGTCTAGCCATGCACCTCCACCCAAGATTGGAGCATGAGATGCCAAATGACCAGAGGCAAGCACGACCTGCTGTAAAAGGAGAAGATGGTAGAATGGAGATGCTAATACCTGACGAGCATGGAGTGTATGACTTCAATGACCCCAATGTGAGGAAGTACATCGTCGAGAATCTCGCACCGTTCGGGCATGAGCCGGGAGAGAGAAGTTGGAGGAAGGTCTATGACGACCACATGAAGCATGGAGATGTGCCTGAAGACTCTGAGGGCGAGCCTATCTCGTTCGAGAAGTGGCTGCCCTTGCAATCTGCGGAGTGCATCGCTTGCAAAGGGCAGTGCCATTGCTCGGGATGTGACGGGCACGGCCACGGTGAGATGAACGAAGCCGCTAAGGAGGCATCACTCAACTTGTTCCTGTCTACTGCACAAGCCCTCCATAACATGGTAGGAATCGTGAACATAGACGGGCATCTGGAATACCACCCAGAGTTCGCAGAGGTGCAACCGCCCCCAGAGGACCCCATGTACGAAGTCTTCGAGCACATCATCAACAGGCAGAACGAACTTGACATGGCGCTTAGGTCCTTGAGAGGGCCTGATGGAGACATCATAGGCCTCACGGGCGGTTTGGAACATTTCAGACGCATGAACACACAAGACCAGATTGACTTGGTCGAGATGTTCCAAGACCAATTAGGCCATCTCGTCTATGGCGAAGCCTCCTTCGACATGGTGACCAAGCCAGACAAGAAGAAGGATGCGAAGAGGCGAAAGATAGTCGAGAAAGGGGAGTCCCCAGTCGATGATGACGAAGAAAGTCTGGATGACCACTTGGACGAACTCGAGCGAAGAGAGCGCAACAGTAGGGAGTTCGAGGGCTTCTTCTCAGACACCAGCACATGGAAGGAAAGTCAGAAGCGCCGGATATTAGGGGGCTTCGGAGACCACGTGGATTTGGTACAGGGCCCTGAGTACGGAGAGGACTTGCATCTCCTTGACGAGGACGGGAACTACTTGAAGAACAAGGATGGTGATTTCGTGACCCTAGCGAGGTTCGGCTATGACGCCACTCGCTTGAGAATGATGGGCCACGAAGGTCCATTGACAGACAGTGATGTAGAAGAAGCGACTGCCCAAGGGCCCCTTTACGGACCTGATGGGAAGACACCGAGAAAACCAGCGAGCACTGTAGCCGATATAAACCAGAACAGCGCTTCGCCTCTTCTAGGCGCCGATGGCCGAGCAGTCATAGCACAAGTCAAGAACGAAGGCAAGGGGTACAAGAAGACCATTTACAATAAGATGCCGAAGAAACTTGAAAAAGCACTATACAAATTCAAGGAGAAGAAATTCAAGAAACTGCAAAAAGAGAAACTCGAAGAACTAGGCATAGAAGCGAATATGCTTCCTAAGCCAGAGAGAGAGGCAATAACAGAAGCAGTCTTCAAACTAGTCAAGAAAGAGCAGAATGAAGACGGTAGTAAGAAATTCTGGGACAAGAGAAAGTACTCGCACT
>VTLG01016138.1_pt1 | contig 115108 bp, 134 predicted proteins | sample 4694571 | NCBI WGS metagenome assembly VTLG01 (sample SAMN12604809, study PRJNA352737) | marine metagenome | biome: ENVO:00000447; feature: ENVO:00000209|ENVO:00000569|ENVO:01000036; material: ENVO:00002151; isolation source: viral sequences binned using virsorter ... | reverse complement strand
TGATTTTTGCACTCTATGGAATAAGGAAACTTCTGCCTTGCAGCACGTGCCATGATCAAGTCTTCACCACCAGCACCCATAGAACGACTTTCTATGTCTTCTGGATGAACATCTAATTTCTCTATTAGGACATCACGCATCCATTGCTGGAGTCGTCTACCTTTTGCTTTAGCACTACTAGTCCTCAACTTCTTCCCATTCCATTTCATCCTCAAATTCTTCGGTCAGGTCTTCACCACAAAAAGGACAATGTATCACTCTATAATAATTTTCATCCATACTATGCTTTATTTGGAACTCTGCTTCACATGATTCGCATACCAGTAATTTCATTGTATTTCACAAAATCCACCACTACAAGCAAGTTCCTGAGAAGCAATAGTCATATCTGTTTTCTCATAATCTGATAATTTACTCCACTTTACATCTTTAGGCATTTTACTAAGAAGAACTTCGTATTCCTCTTCCACGCAATCTTGATACGGTGCTTGCTTATATGTATGCTCTGAAAATGGAAGGAAACTCACTCCACTCATATAATCAAAATGCTCATAGACCCATGCTCCTACGTCTAACCATTCATCCTCTTTTACGGAAATAGTAACAGAAGGTTTATGCTCACACCAATGTTCTTGATAAACTTTCCAAAGTTCTAACTGTTTAATAGCAGTCATGTCTGAACGAAAGACAGCATTTTCATCCACCTTTATAGGAAAAGAAAATACTGAGGTATGACTTGGATTTGTTGCATCATCTTCTACAGGAAACCCTGCATCTCTCATCATCTTTGTGAGAGGGTCTTTCTTATCTCCACGTACTGTACGAATATAATACGGATTATGACGTGCATGAATACCAGATGCAGCATCAACTAACTGACTGACCGTCCCTGACGGTTTAACGCACGTTACAGCAACGGACTGATTAATACCAATCTTCTTTGCTAACTCTGCATTAGTCTTTATTGCAACATTTCTTAGGTCTTGTAAAATTGTTGGTAAAGCATGTGCTCGTCTTCGATTAAAATATTCCTTACCATTTGTAAGAGGACAATCCATAATACCTGTAAGGGATACCCCTAAAAGACGTTCCTCTTCACAGTTCTTTTTCCATGAAGAGGAGACATACTTGAAATTGACAAGTGTGGATTGGAATGTACCAAGGATTGTAGCAAGACGCACTTTTCTTATAAGTGTATCCCTAGTATCTGATGTACGAACTACTACTTCAGACAAATTACAAAACTCTCTATTTCTTAGAATGATCTCAGAACAAGGATTTGTGCCAAATTGGTAATCTTCTGTATTGCGTCTGCCATTTTTGGATGCCATCTTAACTGCACTCTCACGATTAAAGATACCTCGTTCACCAGATTTCGACTCGTATAGTGCCTTCCATTCATCCATGAATACACCTATATCTGGTTTCTCTGTGTAACATGCTGAGTTGTTTGCCAGAGCACGTTGTGGTTCCGTTGTCCACCACTGTCCATGTTTTGCTGCCCTCATACGATCATCAGACACGTTGGACAGACTAATTAATGCAGACCTACGAACTCCACCTACAACCACAATCTCTGCAATCTTGCATACTATATCATGTGCTTCAATAGAGGATAATTTACGTCCATATGCAGTTTTAAACGTATTGACTGTAAAATTGAATAATGCTTCTAGTGGTTCTGGACCTGATGCCCTTCCCCCAAAGGTTTTGAGTGGAGCACCAGCAGGACGAACTTTTGACATATCCCAACAAGGAATCTGTCCCACATATAACATACCGATAAGTTCTTTAAATGCCTTTGCCCATCCTAACTTGCTATCGGTAACGATGATAGTGGTATCGGACTCATGAAACTCTTCTGCAATATCAGGTAATAGAGAAATATATTGTCTCTCTACACTAAATCCGACACCTGTACCGTTCATTAAAACGTAAAGAATTTCGTCAAATGCTTGAGGTCGATCTACTGCAACGTAAGAACAGTTATATCCTGCTATATTTTCTCGTTTAAGTGCTTCTCCAGCAGTCATAAGACATCTCATGGACGGCATAATTTCTTGTGAGAGTACTGCTTTTTCTAACTCATCTCTTAGAGATTTAGTCAATTTGAAATTATGCATCTCCTTTAGATGCTCAGTGAAGAAGTCAAAATATCGTTTTACTGTTTCATCCCAGGTTTCTCTTCGTTCTTTTTCTGGCAACCACCTTGAGTATCTCGATAAGTGTATAAATTCTTGGTATGATGTTGGTAGGTAGTTGTTAGGCATTTATCTTTCTCCATCCTGCAAACTTTAATTGAGCAGCAACACCACAAAAAGTGTTGTCTGCTATAATTTCTTGTATTTGAGATTTTGTATATCCATGAATAATCATGTCATTAATATCTTTCCAATTCATTTGATCAGGCCACAATACAATTCTGTGTCCCTTTTTAATTTCTTTATCTATCTGTTTTAACAATTCCTTATTTCTAGGTTCATTGTCAAAAATTACTGTGAAGTCACAATCCATTAGAGGAACATCTGCCCCTGCTACGGCAATACAGTTATCTAAAAATAAACTGTCAAGTGGTCCCTCTACCACATAAACATGTTCTCTCTTGTCAACCCGATCCAAACCGAAAATCTTGTCTCGTTCTTCCAACTTGATGGTTATGTACTTAGGTTGTTCATTTCCGAATGCTCTTCCCTGATATGCGAATACTTCTCCTTCTTCATCCCGAAACGGTATCAACAACCTTGGATGATCTCCGTCCAAGGAAGGAAACTTATTTGGTATTAACGTATTTGTGAATTTGTAAAATGACTCACATAGATATAGGTCAGAGAATGACTCGGATGGTATAAGTCTTTCTTCAATAATCTTTCTTGCTGGATGATCTGTGGATAAGTCTGAAATAGACTTGAGATTTTTAAGAACACCTTTTTTGCGAAAGATTGGTTCATCGAAAAAGAACTCTCTGGTTTTTGGAGTGATATGATCACTGTCTGTTTTATATCGTTCTAGTATATAGTCATTATAAGTTTTTGAGTCCAGATACTGAATCAATTTTCCCAGAGTTGTGCCTACCCCACAATTATGACATTTGTAGAAGAGATCATTCTTCCTACGATAAACAAATCCCCTTGCCTTTGTGCGAGACTTTTGCGAATCTCCACAATAGGGACAACGAAAATTCCATAGGAAATCCCCTTTCTTCTTAAATTGCTGAAGAAATGGGGATATAAGATTGACGTACTTAACGTCTATATACGAATCCATTACACTATAATATACTAGTCAAGTCAAAATGTCAAGAGATTATCATAAATTTATGTAGTAAAAATCCAATAACAATTGATCCACCAATAATTAACCACCTCCACTTTTCTAACACACCTACTCTGGCAGTAAGATCATTCCGTAATTTCTGGATCTCCTTAGTATGCTCTTTATGTTGAGCAGTCGCAGCAGACATAATCTCTTTGGTATTAGTGGTAATTCTAGAATGCAGATCATCTATTTTTACTGTAAGTTCTATTCTACGAGTTTCTATCAACTCTTCTGCATCAATGATTGCATCCTCTTGCCTTGCTATTTTTTCTTCATGCACGGCAAGCATACGATTTATGGAATTGGAAACATCAGTCAATTTCTCTATTGCGATATCCAATCTCTGAAAAACTCCTTTTCGATCATGCATTTCCTTTTCAAGAAGTTTGACCTTTGTTTCCAACTCAGTCATCTGTTAGTCTTTCTTAAACATAGACCAGATGCCCCAAACAAGAGCACCCCAAAGAATAACTTTGGTTAAAGGAATACCAAAAAACAATACTGCACACGCAGCAGCAACAACTATTGCTCCTTGATGACTTGATCCCTCAACCACTCGATCTGAAATCCAATTGCTAATCATTTAATTCTCCTTTTCTAGTTCTTTAATTCTGGCTTCTAACTCGTCAAGTTTCTTTGTAACATTAGGATATTTTTTCTTCCAATTCTCTTCATCATGCAAAACCTTCAACCCCAATTTCTTGGAAGCCCATGTCGAAACATTGTCAACCGTTTTATAAAACCATACTCCTAGTTTAGTATCAGCAAACCAACTGTCAGCAGCATTACCTAAAATTGCCCCTGCTATACTACTAATTATCCAAAACCACATCTTTATACTCTTTTTGCAATTTTCCGTAAGGCAGTATCTTCAACATATACAACTGATCGTACATAGGTTTCTTTGTACCAAATAATCTATGACATGCCTTTACTGATTTTATCATATTCTTATGTTTATAATAACCCAAATTTCTCGCATAGAGTATGCGATCCATATTAACCCCCTAACATGAGTAGATATTGCATGATTGTAGCACATCCAGATAAAAATACTGTTGCACCAATCAAAAATATTAAGTTTCTTATTGTTCTGGTCATTGTAATTTATCAATCCTTTCTTGTGCTTTCTCGATATGATCACTATACCACAGATCAAATAGAGGAGGAAAAATGCCATGCAAAAACATTACAAAACATGCTGCTAATGATCTAGCACTTTCCTGCCATGTAAATTTTAGATGTGAAAAATAATTCAATCCCACATCTTTAGGATGCTCAAAATTTAATTTCATGGTCCTGTTGCCTGATGATCTTCACAACACTCGCACGGTTCTTCTTTCGTGCATTCACAAGGATCACAAGTACAATGTGGATTATTACAGTCCATATTATTGCAATCTATGCCTACCATTTCCTTCTCCTTATCCCCAATCGGGTGCGGTGCATTTTTGGCACCTACAATGTTTACACACTTCTATTTGCTCCACCTCTCTATGTCCGTCATCGTAATCACTTCTCTGAACAACAGATTTCCATAACGGATTCCCACAATGCGAATCGTGTCCACAATTCTTGCATTTGGTCATTTAATTTCCTTGAGATTCTTTTCATCAAAGATACAGATGCCAATTGCAACGTCATCACTTACCGCACCAGCAAACTTTTTCTTTTTTAACAACATGGTTAATGCACCAGCAAACATAGGATCATCACTAAATTGCTGTGGAGCAAATCCCATTTCTGCTTTAGCATCAATAAAATCTTGATCTGGTTGTCCCATACCACCAGCATCAGCAATCTTTAATCCTCGTTTGAGTTTATACTTCTTAACTACACCACCAGCACCTTGTCGTTTTGCATATGCTTGTGCCATACCTTGATCCCAAGTAATATAAACTCCTTTACCTAATGCACCTAATCCAGTTCCTTTACCACTCCTACCGACACCCCTGTAGAAGACACCCTTATTCTTCTTATAAATCCAATCCCACATGGATGCTTCTTTGAGAAGTTGCTTAAAAGTTTTCATCATCATCCCTTCGATGCTGGACCCCAACCGAACATTCTAACAGACCAATATACTGGACCCTTTTTCCATGCTGGTACAGGGGGTTCAGCAGAATCCATTGCTAAAAGTAAAATCTTATCTGCAAGTGCTCTTCCTTTACTCCATGTTTCTTTATGTGCAGATTTAGTTTTTGGACCAACTTCTCCAAAACTTGTATTATAAAAACTACGTAATGATGCATACAAGTGATCATGTATCACTGCTGCCCTTGCTATATCCCAAGGAGAAACAAGATTCCAAGCAACACGTGGAACAGAAGCAAGATCAGTTTTCATTCCCTTTTTACAAGAAATTCTCCCTGATTCTGATATATTAGCACCTATTTGTTTAAGTGTAGAAATTTCTGCGTCCGTTAAATCATCTGTTTTAAATGACAGTCCCTTCTCCAATTCCCAAGTTTTGGGTGGAGTAAATTCAGCAACAATTTTTCCGTTAAATTCTCCCATTACTTTTTATCCTTTTTAGGTTCTTCCTTCGGACTCAATGCTTTCTCATAGTATATAATAATCTGTTTTTGTTGATCGATATACCTCTTAATCTCTGCCATGTCTATGGCAAGTGTTTCATAATCCTTTACACTAATAACATAGGCAACTAAAGGATCACCATTCTCTTTTAGAAACCTCTTCTTAAACTCTGCAAAATTCTCTTCTGTTACCACATACCAATGAATATCTGATAAATCTAATTGCCGTGGTCTATTTTGGAGAGGCACATTCCTCTCGACTTCTACAGTCTTAACCTCAATCGTTTTTAACGGATTCCAAGATGAGCAACTACTTATTATCAGGGACAGCAGTAAGAGACTCGAAACTTTCCAATAATCTTTTGCTTGCATTGTTTATCTTCCTCTCTATTAGAGTAGGTTTTTGAGCACTCAGTTTAGTAAGGTTATGCTTTCTCAATTTACCAAGTAACGTGTTCTTATAGTCGTTTGCCTTTTCCAGTTTAGTATGTAGTTCACTATTTAGTTTCTCATACTTCTTCGCATCTGCTACAAGAGTATCTATGGTTTGTTTCTGTGTCTGTGCAGCAACTTCCAATTTGGCACTATTCTCTGTAAGAGTTGCGATCCTTGCTTGAGTATCCTTATAGTAATAATAACCACCGTATACCACACCACCTACCAAACCCAACACAACAATGAGTATGTAAATTTTAAGCATCCTATATCACCCCTAAAATCGCATGGTATCGATCTTCCTTTGAGTTGTTCCATACACAATGCTCATTCCATACATTTATTTTCATAACATCCCCTGCTTTGTACGGAACCTTTCCACCTGGTTTAATTCCAAATAGACATCCTTCTGGATGATTTATAGACATATTATATAAGTATTTAGACTCTATTTCTCTATCATGGGTGTGGGGGAGTATAACTGCCCCTGCATCTAATTTACGAATCTCAGGATCATGGTAACAATCCTTTCTTTGTTCATACCAGTTCATAAATGTAGGGAAAGTTTCGTGGGTAGGGAATGCAATCCAACGACCTGGAAATCCTTTATCACCAAATTTTGCCAATCGTTTTGGTGCAACTTCTGATAGAGAATATATCTTCCAATCTGTAAACCTCCTACACTCTTCTAGTATTTCTAAGTGCTCTTCACAGTTTTCTATCAGTTCCCAGCAGTCATTTATATCGTGCCAATATTTTTCAGCAGTTAATTGGAAATGCTTTTTTCGATCAAAAAGAGAGGTATTTCGAAATTTGTCTTCAACGAAATACTCATTTATCTTTGGCATTCTTCTTATTTTTCTTCTTCGGCACGTCTGTTCTCATATCTGCTACAGGCATTACTTTATTATAACCACCAAAGGCAAATTCCTTAATCCTGTTTTTAATCCCTTCAACGAACCCACTCTTGCGTCTATTCTCTGCACGTGCAATTCGTGCTAATCGATTTGCTTCTAATTTAGAACGATGTGATTTATATGACTTAGTACGACCATCTAAATCTTTTCTCTTCTTCTTCATACCATCAGGATTCATATCTACTGCACCACTGCTTGCATTATTAGCAGGAGCATCTTCATTTGTCGGTCTTCCTGTATAGGGAGACACTTCTTTCCATTTCTTTAATTCTGTCATTTTTTTAGATCCTCCAGACCCACATAGATTTTCTGTTGAGATTTCTTATGTATTACAGGGAAAATATCTACCCCCAATATCGTATCTATTGCTGACTCATCATCATAAGCAACAACCTTGTCACCCTTCTTTGCACTCAATTCTTCTTCTTCCTTATTTAGAATATCATTAACCAGAACATACTCTCCCTTGGGCAAAACCTCACCAAATCCAATAACTTCCTCTGAGATACTATCATCGATTTCGTAACCCTGTTCCTTTAAATACTTCATAAATTCCTTCTCAAACACATCAGGGTCTTCTACATGCTCTTTAAATGTGTCCTTGAGAAGAAATAAGGCAGCAGCATAGGTTCCTAACTTGGTTCTAAGTCCTGGCACCTTGCCAAAAATCTTTTTGATGTTGAATATTAGTTTGTGTAAGATGGTATAAGCATCTTGTTCTTTAGGAGTACCTAAAGTTGTAGGAACATTTGTTCCTTTTTTTGTTGCTCTACGACCTTCTTTATCAATAATCCCAAGTTTAAATGCCTCAGTCTTCTCAAAAGGAGTGACAAGCAATTTTATAAATCTGTATGTAACGAATAAGTCTATTGCTCTTCCCATTACAGTTTCCTTAAAACTTCTACAACATTAGCATCCTGATTTATCTCACTCAATTCATTTTCACTAATCATATTTAGGTATAATAAAAAAGACTTGAGTGTTTCCCAATATTCTTTCTGTATCTTAAACAGAAGGAGGGTCACGCAAGCCTCTGGTCCAAACAGATTATTTAATACAATGATATGATTTAAGAGTAACCTTTCTTTAAGTACACCTGTCTCCTTATATTTACGTAGAAGACGTTTGATATATTTAAACTTTTTCATATCATCATGAAATTCTTTTTCACTTTCACATAGAGGATTGTCATAATGCTTGATAGCAAACATCATGACATTTTCACTCGTTATTTTTTCATACATTATTTAATGTTGGCAGTTAAACTACAAGAATTATCCTCGTTTTTTTCATAACCAATAACTAATGTAAGACCACCTTCTATCATATGTGAAATGCCATCGTCCTCATGAAATTCATCAATAGGTGTATTAGGCAATTTCCCAAATCTTCCACCAAATAGGGTTAATGGCAAATTATAAGAACCCTTATCTTCACTCATCATAGGAACTTCACCGAAAGTTAATCCTACTTTCATAAGTGAACTTCTTAATATATGGATTGCATCTTCTGGTATAACATAACTACCAGCAATGCTTCCAACCCATGCATTTATTTTTCTAAGTACTTCAGGATTCTGAAATGCAATAGGATTAGTATTTTTATCCATTGCCATATCTTGATGAGAAGTATTAATGCCTTCTTTGATATGTGTTTTAAAACTTTTCATTATGCTTCTTCCATTGGTTCTGAATCAGAAGGCAAACTGTCACGGACAGTCTCTTCTAACATGTGAACTTCTTCTTTCTTTTTGGGTCTTCCACGTCTTGCTAACGGTTGCTTTGGACCAGGGTCAGGTTTTACAGGAGCAATCTCTTGTATCTCTTGTATCATATGAACTCCCCCTCCAGCACCATATTTAACACCATCATCTCTTGCCATACTACTCTCCTAATATAGAGGTAGGAGAGGGTTTCCCCTCTCCCCCGACTAACGACTATTAGTCGTCAGCAGTCTCAGCAATACCAGCAGATGCGGCAGTCGAGATATCAACTGAACCAATTACGGCCCAAGAAGTACCTGTCCACATCAGGGTAATGGTATCTCCATCATCCTCAAAGTCGATATTAGTAAATCCGAGAGGATCAGTAGGAGTACATTCAGAAGCACCACCATCAGTATCATTGATGATGACTTTGACCTGTCCGATTACCGTACCATCAGCAAGTGTGGTAGCAACGGCACCAGAAGTCTGCAATAACGTCACCGCATGGGTAACAGAAACAGCAGTCTGAGTCGCATCTGAAATATCTTCATACGAATTAGAAAACCCGATAAAAGAAGGAAGGTTATTAATGAAGTTAGTAACACTAACTTTCTTGTTAATCGGTGTACCCGTAGGATCATCGATCACGTGCAGTAAATCTGCACCAGCAACACCTGTCGAAAGATCAGTTAGTGCTGTAATTTTTTTGTCTGCCATTTGGCATCTCCTATGTTAACCCCATTATTGGGGAATGCTACTGTCGGCATTGGTTATCATTTGGTTTCTTACGTCTTCCCAAAATCGATTGCCTCTTTACCATCTCCGACATCACTTGATTCATCATCTATTCGTTTAAGAAAATCATTACATTGCTGAATAGCACCTTGTAGTGCCTGTAGCAATGCAGTGTTTTCGTTCTTTTGATTATCCAACTCCACCAATCTTCCACGAACAGTTTCTATATCGGTTTCCAGAGTTTTCTTTCGTTCTTCAATTACTTCTTTAGTAATCATAATATCACCTCAATTTATTAATGTGTCATCTATTTATATACTTATGCAGTGACCGTTATAGTTCCTGCGGCTGTACCTAATGCAGTGCTACTAGTAATTGTCGCAGCTCGTCCTGCCATTGTGCATGTAGCATTGCCTTGGACTAAACCAGTACCAGAAAGTGCTACAGTTGGTGCATCAGAGTAATTAGCACCAGCAGTAGTTACAGCACAACTAATTGCTGACATTGTAACTGAACAACGACCATTAGCAGCACTAGAACTGTCTCCAGTAATAGTAAGTCCAGTAACACCAGTAATTGCAGTTAAAGAACCAGCAGACTTAATTGTTGCACCAGTACAAGTTGTTCCATCAATCGTTAGTTTTGGGTCTGTACCTGTACCTAAGTCAATTGTAGCATCCTCTTCATCTGTGTAACCAGAACCAGCAGTTGTAATTGTAACACTGAAAATTCCAGCAGTAACAGCACCAACTGCAAAGGCAGTATCATATGTTGTATTGCCATGATCTTCGGACGCTGTTGGGAATGTCGTTGCACCAGTAGTGGCAGTTGGTGCAGTAATAGCACTCACTGAATCACCAGAGGTATCTTTAATCGTTCCACTATTAAGTGAGACACAGTTAGCGGCAATAGATAACACATCGTCTGCATCAGTAGCAGCGTTTGCAGCACCGATTGCGAGTGTAAATGTCAATGCACTAGTTCCAGAACCACTTGCATATGAAAGTGTGTGGTTTGAATTCGTGTCGTTAGTAACAGTCAATTGTGGTGTACCAGTAACCGTTTGTGCTTCGTTAAAATGAACAGTAACACTAAGTGTTCCACCATCAGACTTATCAAATTCTGATATGTTCCAATCAAATCCTGTGATATCACCAACACCAAGTTTGTTATCCAATCCACGAATGAATACCAAAATCTCAGGGTCAGCACTAGTATTATCGTTACCTGTCAGTACGGAGCCAGCTTTTACCGTCCATCCATGTTGATTGGCAACAATGTCTTCTTTTTGTTCAGTGGTAAAATGCTTCGGTTGGTCCTCCGTTGCATCTGAAGCTCCCCATAATCCCATTGTTTTTCTCCTTCTTTTTAGAGTATCTTTATTCTATTTATACTATTTAAACCCTAGTCTCTTTAATTCACCTATAGATTTCCCCACATTTGTATGATGAATACCTATACCACCAGCACTTTCCCATTCCCTGATATTCTTTGCATAGTCATCAACCAGAACATTGGGACTGCCATCTTTATTCTTTGCATAATCTTTCTTTTGCGATCTCAAAACCAAGTGTATATTTGCCCTCTTAAATTTCGCATGTTTGTTTAACCATCTCATTTTACCATTCTTGGATGATGGATCACGTTTCGTGTAAGCAGACAATACATGAGGGTCATACTTCGAAATAAAATCATACAGTCGTTTAGCATTAGGTTTCCAATCCAAATTTTGCCAGAAACCTTTAGTGTTGTTTAGAATTTTCCACCTTTCTTCAGAGGGCAGACTTGCAAAATCACCACCAACAGCATCTTTAGCACCCTTCAAAAAATCGACGAGTACTTCATCCAGATCACAATAAATGTCGGGCAAATTCTCTTTGGATGCCTCTGTTAACTGTATTATTTGTCTCATGCATGACTCTTAATACGAATATCCTGCATTCATTTTCTTCTTCTTATGCTCTTCTTTTTCAAGATCAGGGTTGATAGCAACATCTACTTTTTTGCCACCTGTCATGGTTTTTTTACCCTTGACTTCATCTTCTTCTTCTTGCTTGTCTTTCGAATATTCAGCAACCTTTTTAATTGCTTCTTTCCAAGTTTCTCTAGCACGATTGGATTCTGATTTCTTCTTCTTGTTCCTCAAGTCAGCAAGATCGTCACCCTCGATATCTCCGTCACCATCGACATCTAGTTTCTTTTGCTTGGGAGACAATGCTTCCTTTTTCTCATCATCATCATCCTTCTTGCCTTTCTTCAACCAAGGTGGCAAACCTTCTTTTTTAACAGACTTCTCTTCGTCCTTATCATCATCTTTCTTCTTATTTTTGTCCAACCAAGGTGGTAGACCCTTTTCATCTAACTTTTGCGTTACTTCTTGACCTGGAGTTAGATTCTTAGTATAGTCAGCATATTCATCTGTACCTATCTCATAAGAAGGTCTATGAAGTTTCTCTGCTTCCGTCTGCTCGGCAGCATTTTTCCATACTTCTAGAATGGAGGATTCAATACTACCTTTCTTCGTTTTCATGTATTTACCCATTTTTTCTCTCCTGTATTTTTTCATCTATCCTAGATAAGATGGGGTTGTAAGATGCTGCCATTTGTGTCTTATGTTGTTGAGCACCTCGTTCTTTTTCTCTTTTTTCTGCATCTGCATCAGTTTTTGCTTTTGCTTGAGCAATTTTAGCATCTCTTGCTTTCTTCTGTGCTTCTTTCTCACCAGCAATTTTTGCTTGTGTGGCAGATGCCTGATCAGCACCCTTTGCCTGTTGCATTGTTTTTTTATCTTTTTCAGCAGATTGCTTTACATCAAGTTTGTTTTGTACGGCATCTGCTGCTGCTGCTTTCTTATTCTTTTCTGCTTCACCCTTTTTTGCTTTTGCCTTCGCAATAGCAACTGTTTTTGCTTTGTCTTGTGCTATTTTCTTTTTCTTTGCAATTTCTGCACTAGCAGCTGCTGCTTTTGAAGGTGGATCTGCTTCTTGAAGACTCTCATGCAATGCATTCAGTAAATCCTTTTTAGACTTAGAAATCTGTGATTGAAACTTTTCCTTATCTGCTGGTCTACGCATAGAGTTATATTTTTGCTGGACTGCTTGGGCAATTTTTGGATCAATTTTCTCTTTCTTACCATCCTGAAATTCTACCTTAAATTTTCCTCGTAAAGAAACGACCTTCCTCATCTGAGCAATGATATTTTTAGATGCTGCTTTAACATCATCATCAGATGCTGTTACATCATCGTCATCTTTGTCCTTGAATTCACCAGATTTTCTCATTGCCTTCATTGCATCTGAACGAGCAGACTCTAAAAATCTACTTACTCTTTCCAGCACTGTCTCTTCGGGCATCAATTCCTTGACAGTTTTAACATCAAGACCCATTTTCTTTGCTATCCACTCAGCAGATTTCTTCTGTTGGATATACATATGAAGTTCTTTCATTTTGCCTTCTTCAAGTGACTCACCAATACCAAGTTTATCTCCACCCTTAATTGCCTTCATAATTCGTTTAGGATCTTTATGGAGAATTTTACTTCCTTTTTCAATAACACCCTCTATTTTCCAACCTTCTTTTTCAAGTTTTTTAATTTCTCTTGCATCAGGAAGAACACTCTTTCCTACTCTACCTTTTTTCATAACAATGACATCGGAATTAGAACCTTCATCAAGTTCAACGTCTTCAATGATTTTCTTGTTCTTTGCCATCATTACAGCACCGTCTACAGATATATGTGAACCCCAATCTTTAACCACTTTACCTTTCTTATCAACAATCACCATTTTGTAATCGTCTTGTTTACCTCGCATACCTTTAGTATCACGATCAATCACTTGAAAAGTATTTTTGCCATCTATAGTTGGTGCAGAATAACGAACTTTTTCATCAAGGTCTTCTTCAAGTTGAGGGAGATATTTTTTAATAAGAGCATCCCTTACCTTCTGATCCTTGGCAGAGATAGAACGATTTTTGTCGTGATCTTTTTTGATTTGTGCTACTTGTCTTTTCTCGTAATTATCACCAAACATTTTGACCAACTCTACAGCATTTTGTGTATGATCGTTGCCATCTTCATTACTCTTAAAATCCTTCATAGTAAATTTTTCATCTACTGTTGCAAGTGGACCTCCCTCTGGATGTGGATGTTTATGAGGTTTCTTACCTTTATGTTCATTTACGAGTTTAGAAATTGCGTTTTGGTAAACTGCCATATCTTCTTTAATTCCAATTCTCTTCATAGCAGCTTTTATTACTGGACGAGCATCTTTATTTGGATTTTCTTTTTCTAACTCACCTATATCGTCAAACAACTCATCATCACCGATATAAGGATCAATTGCATCTATAGCATCCTTTGCTTTAACAGGTTTCTGAAGTAACTTTTTAAGTCCTGCTCTTCCTTTCGGACCTACAGGTTCATGCCATGTTCCTTCAGGCATATGCCACCTTCCGTCCGTAAGTTCTTCTCCTGCCCATGCTTGACCTTCTTCACCTACAAGTTTCGGCATAGACGTTAACTTCATATCACGCAATATATCTCTGACAGTCTCTAATGCTCGTTGAGCAACATAGAGTTTACCTCCACTAAAATAACCACCAATTCTCTCTTTCTTCAAAGCAGCAAGGATGTCCTTTTCCTTTTCTTCATTCATTACATCAGTCCAAGTTACTCCTTCTCTGGGCCCTTCTCCAAAAGGACCAGATGGATCATCTTCATAACCATCAGGTACATAACCTTCCTTATACATATTCAGTTCATAATCATCTCCTGTATTGTACACTTGAACTTGAATACCACCCTTGTCACCCTTTAATCCATATCTGTTTGTCTTACCAGAAGAAGGTTTCTTTGGACCAGAGGCAACCTTTTGATCGATCTCATTGGGATTAACAGTTATACCAAATTTCTTTTTTGCATGGGCATATGCGTGTTGCATGGCACCAGAAAAAGTCTTATGATATATATTATAACCAGTTGCTGACTTTTTAAAAAGTTTTGAACTACCTCCAACACGTTTTCCCTTTTCCATTGGAGCATGATAATCTTTTGCTTCATCAACTTCAACTTCTTCTTTACGACCAGAATTTTTCATTGCTAGGGATTGTAGTTTTAGTATTTGTCCTTTAGTACCACTGTTAATCATCTTCTCCATAGATTCTTTATTCTTAGGATTAACCTTATCATAAACTGCCATAATGCCAGATGCAGTAAAGGAGTCAACTTTCAATTTACCATCTTTAAACTTAATAGTTTGCATACTACCCTTCGCAGCTTTTCTCATCAAGTCCATATTATCTTCATTGAGAGGATACATTTCTCGATAAGCATCTGCCATTGTTTTTCTATAAACGGTCATTTTTTTCTACTCCCATACCTTTATATAAATAGGTGGTGTTCTTCTATGTACAGAATGTTTTATCGTCCTATCAAAGTGACTTCTGTGCGGTGATACATTTTCATTTTTGTGTCCTATACCAATCATTAATAAAGGAACATCATCGAAACCGAGAGATTTTTTAATCTCTTCTTGAACTACCTTATCTGCACAATTAAGTTGTCCAGTTTTATATCCCAATAACGCACATAATAATTCCAAATATCCTACCGACATTCCAGCAGCTGTTGCTCTATCTACTTCATATTTTTGTACATCCCATCGATGGAGGATACTATCGTTATCCCAATTTTCAAAAACTACTAAAAGATTAGCAAGAATTTGTGTCTGTGTAGCATCTTCTCCTATTGAATCCACCCAAAGTTCGTCATATATTTTCTGAATCGCATCCCTATCTTTAATAAAATGCACTTTAAAATACGTGTTATTATCTTGCCCTGCTGGACAATGTGTTACTGCTAATTTAAATAACTCCAAATCTTCTTCTGCAATATCCTTACTTAAATCCCAATTATACTGTGGATGATAAGATGATGGTATTGCTTCTTTTATTTGTTTTGCTAATCTTACGTCCATTTTATATCTCTATTTATTGTTAATATGATCTACAAAGTCCTTAAAAGAAAACACTGCTTCTTTTTTGTCCTTTTTAGTCTTTTTGTCCGTAAAAATTGGTTCCTTGCCAGCAGCAGTACGAGATTTATCAAACTTCTGTAGTCTTGCTAACGCAGACATTTTTTCTTCCATAGGATCATACTCTGCTCTCAACTCTTTGGGTAACAAACCCTTATCAACTAATTTGTTAATATAAGCAACAAAAACCTTTACGTCTACACCTTTATATTGTCTTGCTACATCCCATGCTGCTCTGGAAGGATGATCCCTATACTCTTTCTGCTTAAATAAACTAGCATATTCCTTTGCTAATTTTTCATAACCTTTAGGATGCGTTGTTGTATGAATTTTACCTATAACTGCTCTCCACCACGACATTTCCTCTAAACTCTCTCCCCTTTGTTTTGCATAATATGCACCAAGTGCCATATCCCTACGTTTCTTCTTGGATTTGCCTTTAAACTGAGGTGCATCAGATTTCTCAAAATCACTTATATAATCGTCTACAGGAGCAGTTTTGGCAAGTTTTTCACGTAATCTTGGTTCCCTACGATTATCAGAAGGCACTTCATTTTTCAAATTTTTAGGGTCATTATTCATAGGATTATTGTCCTTATGACCCACATCCATTCCTACCTTGGTCTTATCTCCCATAACCCTCCGTGCTTTATTCCTTGAAGAACGTCTAGCAACCTGATCTGGTTTGCCTTGATAATTGTCATATTCCTTACGATAGTTCCGTTCATCAAGGGTAATATCATGCAACCAAACCTTGTGAACCTTACCATCTTCTTCCACCATTGTCAAGTAGTTTGTTCCTCTACGAATAACTTCTCCCTTGACACCATTTGCTTCTACTTGTTCACCTAATTTCCATACCTTACCTATTAAATATTGATCTCGAAGAGACTCAAAATCAGTCATATCTCCCATGTTTCGTTCTTCACGAACACCCATATTTGAACGAATATCTCTATATAACTTCTCACCCTCCTTAAAACTGGAAGGTATGCCTGTCATAAAATCATCTTTTTTACCATCTTGTGCTGCTGCTCTCATCTTAGATGCAGACATTCCTTCTACACCTTCAGAGTCAGGATCACGATCACCAGCAGATACGACATCTATATTATCAAATTCGTAAAAACCATGAGTAGATTTTGTGCCATTATATTTTTTAAGAAGACTATTAAATTCTACAACCCTGTCAGACCCGACAACCATAGTAATAGATTTATGACCTTTATCATAAAGAATCTTGGCAACCTCAAACACATTCCGTGCCTTACTTGTTTGAATGTTCTTGGCATATTTCCTGAACATCTTCTTCATATATGCAATTTTAAGAGAATGCGGTAAAGGATTTCTCTTAGGGTCTTGTGTATGTGTAGGAAACACATACATAGGATCACTTCCTGCCTTACTGGAAAGTTTGGTTATAAGTTTTTCGTGACCAGTAGTAGGTGGATTAAATCTTCCTAAAGTAAAAACAGCATTACCTGTTGCTTCTGTCAAATCTTTAAAACTACGCATCTTCTCTTGCTTTCTTCTGTGCTTCCTTTGCCTTTGCTATCCTTTGTCCCTCACCTTTCTTTATTATCATTGCCATTTTTTTGGAAATTTTGTCTATTTTCTTGCCAAATTGTACCATAATTCTTTGATCAATTTTAATTCTTTGAGCAAATGCCATATCCTTATACGTAGGATAAAACTTTTTCCTAATCATATTAATTGCTTTTTTACGAGCAAGTTGAAGAATTTTTTCTGGGGTTTTTCGTCTAAGTGCTGATCTTGCCTTCTTCATTTTAAAAATAGCAGATTTTGCCATCTTTGCCATTCTACGTGCCATTTTCTTACGTTGAAGAAGAGGAACAGACTTTTCGTAAATATCTGAAAATTTTTGTGTCATTGATCCCATGCCTTTATAGCAGTGAAGTTGTTAAACGAGAACTCCATGCGGTCTACTAATTTAACAGCACCACCACTCACTCTATCAATAGCAACAAATCCCTCTGGGTTTGTTACCTTAAATCCATTAGCAGTCTTGATAAATGTATCTGTTAACTGCTTAACACTATTTAGTTTTTTGACTATTTGCATTTTTGCATCAACTAATAGTCCCTGAAATGCTGTTATTTGTGTTAAATTATTGACGTGTCCCTTTACCTCCCGAACATATTCCTTCTGCTTATTTTCCCATTTTTCCTTACCAGCAGGACTTTTTACCTTATCTATCTGTTTCTGTATAGAGTCTTCTACCCATTTCACATATCCTTGTGCATGTGCTCTGGGGTTGGATACTTTTTGTCCTTCTCTCACCTTGCTGTTATAATAGGTTTGGAAAGATGCACCAGCAAGACCTCCTGTCATACTGTCCTGTAATTTCTGAAATTTCTTCAACTGTGCTCCATTAACCCTCTGAAACGTCTTCCCAGAAAGTGATAGTATTTTGGTGATTCCTTCCGTTTCTTTCTGTGTAAATGTTGCCTTACCAGACACATCCTTGTATGTGGCATCATCCATCCAGATACTGGAAGTCTTTTTTAATGAGGATATATCTGCACCAAAGGATGCCTTCATATCCTGTAGGGTTGCACCAGAATATGTGGTATGCCACACCACACCTATCTTTGCTCGGTTAATTGCCCTACCCAGGTTACTATCCATAGGTACAGCATAAACGATAGTATTAGGTTGGAATGTATGATACTTGACACCATCTATAGTTTCCTTATCAATGTCATCAGTAAACATAAGATCACCCTGTAACACATCAGTCATACCCAATTTTGAAAACTCCTTTAGTGCAACCTTAAATTTTGAAGTAAGGGAACCAGATAGTCCACCATCGTCTATTTCCTTTTCGGTCTTATAGAGCAATGGTTTAACATTGAACACAGACTTCTTTGCCACAAAGAATTTGCCATCAGAAGGATCAACTCCAGCAAAAATTGCTGGTGCTCCGTCCCATTTCAAAGTCATATTCACAGAAGATCGACTTTCCCCTGCCATCATATCTCTTAATGATCTGAGAAAATTGATTGCAGCACGACCTCCATCTGCCCCTGCCTCTAGAATACGATCCTCTAGATGAGATAGATGTAGATTAGCACCCTCTTTACCTTCTGTTAATTCTATGAAACTTTTCATCGTAAAGGATATCTCCCTCCTCCTGAAACTCGGACATCGGAAACATTAAGTCCAAAAAAACCTAACAATCCTTTAAGCATCTTGGCACCTAATTTTTTAATCATATTAAATGCCTGTTTAACTCTCTGCATAACTGCTTTAACTATCCTTGTAGCAGATTTTACTACTACAGCAGAAACACTTTTAACACCCTTTTTAATCTTATTCCATAAAGCAAATTCATCAAGTTGTCCTACATCTTCATTGAGAAGTTTCATTCCAAAATCATCCTTTGCAAATTCCTCTAGAATAATATCTCTAAAAGTTACGTCCTCTTTTACTACATCTCTGGATGTTAGTTTTTTTGATCTTAATGCCAAATATGGTCTTGAACTTCCCCCTCCAGTTTTAAAGGAAACATAAAAATCATTCCCTGATGCTAGAGTTTTTCCTGCTTTCTCAGGTGAATCTAATTGCATATAATTAGCAATACTACCTGAATCTCTAAACGTCACTATCCAATTCGCAGCAGCATCAGGTACAGGTTGAAATTTAATATTACCTGTTGCGGCTTCCCAACAAAAATGACTCTTGAAACCAATATCTTTAAACAACTCTGCCATGCCCTTAGTTAGATCATCAGCATTTAAATTTGCGATAGATAATTCCACAGCAGATTTAGCATCTTTTGTAGAGAGGGGTTTATTGCTGGCAATCTTTTTTTCAAGAGAACCAATTGTACCCTTTTCTGTCATTGTTCCCATTTTAGTTTCTAAATCAGTTATCATGCTATACACTTTTTTCTTGCCATGCGAAGACATAGAATAAGTAGACATTGCCGCATCAAATGTAGAAATTGCTTCATCTTTACCAGCACTCATCAACTGAGAACCACCATGTTTCTTCAATGAAATTTTATACTTCCCATTTCCTGCATACAAATCCGTTTTGGGAGTTTTATTTTTTGCTGGTTGCCATTGTTTGCTTGTAGTAACTCCTGCTATTCCTCCACCACCCCATTGCTCTATAGAAGAAACTTTAAATAACTTGGAAAATGCTTCTCCTAATTTCATTGCTGGTTTTTCATAATCACTCCAAAATCTCTCACCAACTCTACTCCATTCATCACCACTCATCCAATCCTTCTTATCATTATACTTATGAACAGCAACACTAATAAGTGCTTCCCATTCTTCACCAGAAGGTTCTCCACTCGATGGTGGACTAAAACCATTTCCTGCCTTTGCAAATTTACTTTGAGTAACACCCAATTCTGATTTTAAGAGTGCCTTTAATTTATTATGTTCTTCTGAACCAGATTCTGGTGGTTCAGAAAAAGATTTCACAAGTTTTATTAACTCATTAGAGTCTGAAAGTTTTGGTAAAGAATTTCCAGCAGTATCTACTAAGGAACCTTCTACTGCCTTTTTAAGAAATAATTCCTGATTATCCCTCTTAAAAAGATCATCTGTATTCGAAATTGCTCCTGCGTCTTCACGCAAAAATCTTTGTATCTTATCTATAGGGGGAATATAATTTTCTGTTCTAGGTCTAACTTGGTTAAGACAGTCTTGTAAGAATGACATCCACTTTCTCCATTTATTATTATTTAGTATATTTTAGAAGTTGGTTCTTTACCTTTTCAAAACTTGTATCTGCAAAACTTAATTTAAATAAATATCTATCTTTAGTAGTATATACAGCATGTTTTTCAGATGTATTCAAAAGACCCACCCTGTAATAAACCTGTTCATCATTTTCAAAATATATGGGATCGGGGTCTTCTGTCAATACAAAATTTAAACTGCATTGAGTGCCACGGTCTGTATGAAGACCCAATCGATATCCTTTTTTCTGATAATAAAATCTAGGGTATGATTCCATTTCTGTTAAATCTGTAAAATATTTTGCGAGAGATAAGGCATATGGGCATTTATCTACATCCTTAACATGCACTCGAAGTTTTTCATAAAATTTCGAAACCTTCTCTTTTAAATGGGGGTTCTTATCGAACCATTCTACAAAATCTTCATTAGATTGATTTCCTACATCAGTAAATGGTTTATACCCTTCGATTTCTGTTGCTTCTTGCAGTAATCGTTCTCTATCAAATTCATAATCGAATTTCCATAGACTCATACTTTCCATCCTTCTCCAAATACTTGTCCAGAAGGAACAGGATCTAGAAAATCTTCTTGACCAGAATCAACAAGATCAGATTGTTCTGATGCTTTTATATCAGACAATCTCATCTTTGCACGGTCTATTCCTATAACGAACCTCTTATTTATCGTGGGATCATTATAACGGTTTTTGAGTTGTTTAACTGCAATCTGATTAAGTTCATCAAGTTCCTCGTTAGAAATGAGTGCAAACATAAGGTCAGCAGTAGCAGGGAGCCCAAAACTTTCAGACGTATCTTCCAAACCAACATCTGAAGAGACAAACCCCGACCTTGTGGTTTGGGTAGCAGACATAATCGGCAAATTTGATTCGACTGCCAATCCCCTAAGTTCTTCTGCAATTGCCTTAATATACATATAAGAGTTAACATTTGTTGCCCCTTTAAATCTACTGGATGCACATATATTCAAATAATCTATGAATATGATATCTGGTTTAAATGTTTTCTTAATTGCAAGTTCTTTAAGAAGTCCTCTGAAATGAGCAGTGTGTGCTGATGCTGTTGGATATTCTTTAACAATCAACGTACCAGAAGTAGATTTTATGATTTTTGCAATTTTATCATCAAACATCTTCTTCGGTAAATCATGCAAATCTTCCATACTAATATTCATCAAATTTGCATCAATTCGTTCTGCTATACGTTCCTCTGCCATCTCTAATGTAATATAAAGTACATTCTTCCCCTGAGACAAACAGTTTGCAGCAACATGACACATGAACAAAGACTTACCAACACCAGTGCCAGCAAGTGCAATGTTGAGAGTCTTCGGGGGCAATCCACCCTTAGTGATCTTATTAAAGAACTCCAGATCAAACGGAATCTTCTCTTCTACTGTGTGGTAATAGTCATATCGGGACTCACTATCCAACAGGTAATCATGACCAACAGCATTATCGAAACCCACAGCAAGGGCATCTGTGAGAATGCTCGGTATTGCAGATACATCTCGATCCTTATCTTTTCCATCAATGATTTGTATGCCTTTAACAATCGCATTATATACTGCCTTATCTTTACAAAATTGCTCGGTTGTATCACACAACCAATCGAAATCTACATCTGTAGATTTTAGTGTTTTTATAACTTCAACTACTTTCTTGTAATCGAACTCAGTTAAATCTTTCCTACTCTGTACCTCAATTTCCAAAGAGGTTTGAGTTGGTATTTTCTTGTACTTGTCAACAAACTTTGCAATCTCTTCAAATATCGTTTTCTCTGTTCGATCTGAAAAATAATCTCCCTTCATATGAGGAAGAACTTTACGTGCATATTCTTCGTTAGAAACTAACTGACTTAATGCTGTTCTTTCAATCGTTTGATCTATACTCAAGATTATCTCCTTCTATTTGCTCTTCTATAATATCCACAAGGATATCTCCTATAAGTGTAAAAAACTCCTCATCAAAACTTTCTCGTTCCAATCCATTAGGGTCTACTATATCATAGTTAAACTTAAAAGGCAACTCCCCTTCATAATCTTCTGTTGGTGCTTTTGGTATCTGCACCTTACCATATTTGTAAATAACACCATTAAATTTACCACCATTTATACCTATACATTGCCAATTTTCTTTGTTATCAGAAACAAAGGTATAACTATCTTTTATATCAGACATAATGTAAGTAACTCCCTACGATATATTTTGACACTTTTGTAGGTTTTCCACCAGCATGAACCCAAGGCCAGAGAGGTGGAAACATTAGAAGATTGCCTTGAGTGCAAGATGAAGACCAATTGTGTCCTTTTATTCGAAATAGAGTTTGACCATCCTCGTTATTATCTAGATATATAAAAAATGCAAGAAACCGTCTAGCAGTCTCATAATTAAGCACATCAACGTGATCTCCAAATTCATCTACACCATCAGGTAAGTATCTTTTCATTCTAACTTCTTCAAACGTATACTTTTCTGGCAATTGCCAAGAACCGTTTAGACATGTATTTTTGTATTCTTTTAGATGTTTCAAAAATGCCTCTAATATAATTTTTACTTCTTCACCCCATACCTGATATCCTTGCAATTTAATTTGAGAAAACTGCATTGCACCCTCATGATGTTTTTCATATTGTTCTGGATGACTCTCAAATTTCTCAATCATGCCCTTACATACTTCGGGAGATAAGACATCCTTGTAGATTCTACATAGATGATCCATACTGGAACTCCTTGGCAGCACACTCCTCTAATTTTTCCATGACCTCTTCTGTAAAGAACTTTTCTGGGTCATTGTTTATTGTCTTACCAAAAGTCTTTGTACCATCAGGTAACTCAATACGAGTACTCACAGATTTAAAAACACCGTGTTTCAGTGCAAGATCAAGTAGACCATAGTGCCTATCTAGACCATCACGATATGACAACCTAACGTCAACCATCTTATTCTCTACTGTCAGACGTGACTTATGATTCTTACAGTGAATGATATTGCCGATAACTTCAGTGCCGTCCTTTTCTTTTTTCCTTGACAAATAGATAATCGAAGATGCAGCATATTTAAGTCCAGAACCACCACCCATTTCTTTCGTAGGAAACATAGAACCAATTACGTCATACGTGTGGTTAGTTATCACCATAGGCACTTTAGCACGTCCAAGTTTTAATGTTAGAACACGAAATGCAGCCTTGAGAACTTGTGCTCTAGTCATATCTCTCGTTTCCTTACCTTCTGCCGTATCTGAAATTTCCTTCGATGTTGACATCATTCCAAGACTATCTAGTGCGAGGAAGAATGGAAATCGATCTGTTTCAAGATATGCATCTAAAATCTTGAGTGACTGTGTTCTAAATTCCTGTACCGTAGTAACAGGAAAAATTGCCAATCTCTCTGGGTCGATCCCCCTATCCGTAATCATTTGTTGAGTTATAGCACTTTCTGACTCGAAGTAGGCAACTTGTGCCTTTGGATTCTTGTCAAGAAAACTCTTGATTACTCCCATCAGAAAGTAGGTCTTCCCTGTGGCACTTTCGCCTGCGAGGGCCGTTATCTTATTTGAAGGAAGTCCACCATACAAACTACCACTTAACAACGCATTAAAAACATACGATCCCGTGTCAATAAAATGATCAATATCGGAATCCATTCCTTCTGACACCAAATCTGCATATTCATTTCCAACGTCCTTCACTATCTTTTTTAAAAAATCACTCATTAAAAAATTCCTCCAAACTACCATTTTTAGTATGGTTAAAAATATCCTGTTTTTTATCTTTACCAAAATACCAGATATTCTCTATGAATATCTTCTTCAAGAATTTCTGCAATTGTTCATGATCAAAATTACCTTCTTCATCAGAAAATACTGCTCGACCTTGTGGACGTTGCATAATTCTCATACCTACTTGTCCTATAAAATGTTCTTTCATAGAATCTACTAAATCATCCCCAGCATGATATCTCTTATTTTTAATTTTTGGATCAAGCATATTTACCATAAGAACACCACGATCACTTAATGATTCAAAACTCTTTTGGCATACTGGCAATAAAAACCCATCTCTCCATTTTTCATAAGTATCATATTTTGCCCATGATTGTTCTTCCTCAAATTGCCCACCTTCATTATATCGTTCTGTTGAAAAGTACGGTGGACTAGTAAATGCACAATCTACATCTTTAATTTCATCCCAAGGTAAATTCTCTGCACCACATCGATAGATTTGTACTGTCTTTGTCCCATGAGTTAGTTTATCATAAAATGCGATCATCTTTTTATACCGTCTGAACGTATTTGGATTAGGATCACACCCTATGTAATGAGTTGCATTAGAAGCATAAAATGCAGCAAGTCGATCTCCCCACCCCATAGAAGTGTCCAACACTGTCTTTGCTTCTGTCATATCATATATAATTTTTGCAACAAGAGGTTTAAACTGTGTAGCATTATATGTCCCTAATCTAAAAGCAACATAATAGGCCTCATGAGATAAAAGTTTACCTTTCTTTCCACCTGGATTTACTCCCCTCCAGATTGGACCAAAAGCACCCCATAGATTATCTCCATCATTCCATCTTTGTAGTGGACCTTTAAACCCATACGAATTACATGCTAATCGCAAATCCTGCATAAAATAATTGCTGACATTAATAAAGGAATGCACTCCTGCTGGAGTATCGATTACACCTAATCCATAAATATCGTATGGATATTTGTAATCATCATATTTTTCCATTACCTCTCTGTCAGTTTTCTTAGTGTGTTTGGAAATATCCACCTTCTGTAATTTGTAAAAAGTTTTGGTAATATCTTCTTTGCTATAGTTCTTTAATGGGAATGGTGGTTTCTCTTTAGTGATATAATCTGCTAATGTCTTTCGAAATTCTTCCTTGCCGAACTTGTCAGTTACTTCTTTAAATTGGTCACGATCCATTACAGGCAATCCTGTATCATCAAGACTATTTCTCAATATTTCATATAATTCACTCATGTAAAGAACTCCTCAAGTGAACCTTGGGTTCCGTATGACGAATCGATCATCCACCCCATTTTATTAGTTATAAAAATAATCGGTTCAACAAATGATTTTTCAAATTGCTGTTCAAAATCTACCAGACCTTTTAGGTCTAACTCCTTTGGCATATCTGTTATGAACGAAAATGCGGTAGACTGATATATGTTAGGAATTCGCAAATGCAAAAACCTAATTTTATCTCCCTCTTGTATACTGGGGTATTTGTTTCCCAAATTATACTTTTCTAGGAGATGGTTATATAAAATCCCACCTTTAACATGGATGGGAGCACCACGTCTAAAGAGATTATGATCTGTAGACCACTTTGCTAATCCATTACAACTTCTAGGATAAGCAATCTCCTCTGGAGGTAATTCCATAAAATCCTCTCTGAAATCCTGTATAAAAGTATTAAGTTCCTTCTCATTACCATTCATAATAATGTCTAATGCTTCTTTAATTTTTGCTCGGCAAGGTGCAGGAGTAGAAGATTTGACTGCTTCTATTCCCATAATTTTCAGTCTAGGTTCAGCATAACGAACCCCTTCACTGTCGTGGACATTTAATATATATCGTTTCTTTGCAGTCCAGATACCCTTATCAGCAATCACTTCACGTGACATATTCATTTTTTGTTCGTAGGCTCCAACCACTTCAGCAAGTTCTGAGAAACTTCTATTGATAAATGGTTCCAACTTATCTTTTGCAACTTTGTCCAAGAACGAGATAATTTTGCTAGTCTCTGTTCCCTCGTCAAAGACTTTGCTAACCAAAGAATCAAAAGTGATATACACCGAGTCCGTATCTGAAGCAATGACATAATCTTCTTTATCCGTTTCCAAAATCTTATTGAGATATTTATTAAGTGCCTTTTCAATCCAACGTATAGATAACTGACCAGACGTTGTAATTGCTGTAGCAACCAACAAATCGAAATAGCGAAACCAATGATTCCCAATAGCACCATACGCACTATTAAGGGATATCTTCTTTGCCATCTGAATGTTGTTATACTTTGATATATCTTTGAGAAGACTCTTGTCACCTGTATCCTCATATCTCTGCTGAGTCTCCAGAAGTAACTTTTTATACGTAACACGATCATCATAAATTTTCTCCATTAGTTCTGGCAAAAATCCCCTTTTATCTTTTCGAAAATATGCACCATTTGGAGTCATACAATGTTCAGTTTCATTCTTTACTTTACCATCTAAAATCTTATCAACCAATCCTTCTTTTTTCTCACTGGGAACTAATGTTTCTGGTGAAATATTGTATTGCATAATTAAGTGTGGATATAGAGAATTTAAATCAAACGACATTACCCACTTATGCATTCCCACTATTGGGTCTTTAACATATGCTCCCTCAAATTGTTCAATCTTTTCCTGCTGAGATTTCTGAGGAATTGCAATGTTTCTTTCTCTAAGATAATTATATATAAGAATGTCCCAGTAACGAACTGTACCTAGTACATCGACAAAATTAACCTTTGCATCATATGCCATAGTTAAACACAATTCAATTAATTTCATCTTGTCTTCTAAACGATCCACAATTTCAACGTCTTGTATATTGTATTCGATGAAAGACTGAAAGTCCTTGGTATACCACTCACGAAATGTGTCAAAAGGATTACCAGCCTTACTCTCACCTAACTCAACTTTTGCAATGTGGTCTAACCTATAAGACTCCTGATTTGTATATGTGAATTTACGATACAAGTCATAATAATCTAAAGCAGCAATTCCCTGTAAAGTATATACCTGATGATTTCTCCCTTGCTGATATATTTTCTTATCAAATACACCACCCCAAGGAGACAACCGTTTTAATTCGTCTTCACCAAACAACTTTTTAATACGATTACATATATACGGTATATCAAAAAACTCAGTGTTCCATCCTGTCACAACATCAGGAAAATGCTTCTCCCAAAATACAAGAAACTCTTTTAATAGATGAACCTCACTCTCACACTCTACATAGGTTACATCTTTACGATCAGTTTTAAACTTACCAATGCCCCAAACCATAATCCGTTTAGTTTGCTGATTTTTAATTGTGATGGACAAAAGTTCTTCTTCTGCCATAAATGGATTTGGGAATCCATTCTCACACTGAACCTCTATATCAATTGTCACTATAAGAAGTTCATTCATATTCCAGTTAACAGTTCCCTTATAATTATCTGAGATATAACAATAGGCATACTGTGTATTACCATACACAAGGTCTGGTTGTGATTTATGATCCTCCACCCACTGTTTTGCTTCCTTCATTGAATCAAACATTTGAGGCAAGACATGTTGTCCGTCTAATGTCTTATAACCAGTATGTTGTTTGACAGGAGAAAATAGAGTAGGTGAATATCTTATTCTGGAATTTTGCCGTTCTCCGTTTTTAACTTCACGGACAAGGAGAGAGTTTCCCCACTGGAGAACATTTGTATAAAAACTCATATTATAGTTATATCACACATCAGTTGTTTTGTCAAGGTTCCAATTCTCACGATTTTTAAAATGGTTCATTATTTCTGCAACAAGTCCATTATGGATTTCTTCTATACCAGTAAAACCTGGAGTTGCATTTACTTCAAGAATATATGGTCTATCTTTTGCTGGTAGAAAATCAACACCCACTAATCTACCTTTAACGGCATTAGCTGCTGTTATTGAATCTCTCTCTTCTATATCCGTTAATTTTATCATTTCTGATTCTGCACCTAAAGATACATTACTTCTAAAGTCATCAGTCATGACTTTTCTTTTCATTGCACCTACTACTTTACCATCTAAAACTATAACTCTAACATCATAGTCAATTTTTATATATTCTTGCACAACCATAGGGACATCAATATATTGGCACATTTGCACTGTGGCATCTAAAGACCTCATACTTTCTAATATCACAACACCAATTCCAGTTTGAGATCCTGCTGATGCTTTTAACACAACTGGAAATTTAGTATTTAATGAGTTAAATGCTCTTTCTGAGTCTGAGATATGAGTTATATAAGTTGTTTTGGGTGTTCGTAAATTATGTTCTTTCAAGAAAACATCAGTTAAATATTTACTTGCACAAATATCATAACATTCCATAGGATTAATAATTGTAAAATTTTTGAGCTCTAATTCTTTAATTAAATCTCCCCACCTTCTTTTTGGATTTCTAGATGGTAAATCTCTGTATAATATAATATCATTTTCTTGGTCAAGTTCAGTAGTTAGATAATTTGTTTCTTTTGTTTTTAAGTCTGGTTTAATATAATGTCCATTCTTTTCATCTATAGCCAAAGAATGTAGAATTGTTTTACCATTCTTTTCAGACAAATAACTTCCCACATAATCTGCAAAATGAATTTCTACCCCAGATTTTTTTGAACCTTTATTCATAACAGACATCATTCCCAGATGATTATTTACTGGTTCATCCTGTAAAACATCATCTGCATGATAGAAACAAATAATCCTATAGGGTTTCTTTTCTTCAGCAAAAAATCGTTTGAACCTATCCATTATTCCTCTTTCTTTTCTAAATAATTATCTAACAATCCAACAATATTTTTCTTACCAACTGGGTTGGCAGAATGAACATCATAAGTAAAATTCTTAGGAATCCAACCACCTTTTTTATCTAAATCTCTTTCTACCATATTTTTTGCAACATCAAATCCTGTTTTAGATTTTTCACCTAAATCGTGGTCAAAGGAAATGTATGAAGGACAACCATATCTATCAAAATTTTTCATCACTTCTTTATAATTTCTAACAATGTGGTCAAACTTAATCTTTTTAGGATTTCGTTCATCATCAATAAACATTTTCTTTTGTTTTGCTTCTAAAATAAATGATTTAAAAGTTTTCATTAGACCTCTTTTTTCTTCCCTATGTTGTATTTGGTTTCTAATGTCCAATCTTCCTTTTCACTGTAGGATAAAACTTTAATCTGACTTAAAGGAGCAACAGGTTCTGCCTCTCCTAATACCTCGACTAAACCCCAATCCTTCAACAAATTCGTGATAGTGTTTCTCCGTGCAATATCATTTTCTGATAAATTAGTCTGCTTACCATCCAAGGCAAACAACTCTTTAAAATGCACAATATAATACCGTCCCTGCTTATGTAGTATATGACAGGACTGATATAGTTTTCTCTCTTTTCTGGAAGCAACACCTATACGAGATAGAGTTTCCCGTACCTTTAGAAAATCATCTGGTTCCTTCAGACTTATCTCTAACATTTGCTCCTGAGTCCAATTAACCTCTTCCATCTCTTCCACCTTTTTTTAATTTTTTCTTTATAGCGGAAATCTGTTTAGTGTCTAGTATATCAAGAGCATCCCTTGCCTTTTCATTACCGTATCCATAAAACTCTTTAACATATTCTAGATTATCCAATTTCTTCGCCTTCATCCAAGGTGCAAATCTATTCCTTGGTCTTAAACTATTTAGTAAATAGTCAAACTGGAGTTTCTTCCCTAAATGGTGATATTGATTTAATTCATTAACTAATAGTATAGTGTCTGTAAATGGTGCAAGACATTTATTTACAATATAGGGTGGATATCGTTTTTCCCATTCTTCATCTTCTGTGTCTAACAGATTTTCTTTTGTTTGATTGATTGCCTTGAGATAATCTTTTAGTTCATAAGTCATAGGCTTCTTCCATTGTCATCATTCTAGAACCACCAATTTCTTCGTCATTTGCTCGTTCAATCAATAACAAATCTTCTTTTGTTTTTCCACTAGACATCAAAGTTATTGTAAAAGCTCTCGGAGGTTGACAACAACAAAACAGGTCTACTAGACGTTCAGCCTCAGTACCTATTATTTCACGTACTTGATCTCTAGTAACATTTAAATTTGGTTGAAAATATTCTGTGCCATATACTGAATGAAATAAACCAGCATCCTGTACATACTCTTCAGCACCCCACTGTTTTAAAAGATCACGTGTACCTATAAGGTGATGTAACAAAGTATCAAATCCATGAAGACATTCCTCACACCCTAACCGTTTTAAAAAATCAATTTTTGTAATAGTCGAGTCGATCAACACCACCTATCTCCAAATTGCATTTAAAAACTATGCAAGTCCTTAACTCATAGCATTGTCTAGAAACTGGTTGTGCTTGATGCCACAAATTAGCATCAAATACAATTAATCTATTTCCTACATATTCAATAAGAGTACCGTCTACCACAGTTCCTCCACCCCAATCCTCATCCCAATCACATCGTGGATAATAGAGCATAGTAAAATCACCATCATCCTGATGCATATGAGGTTCTATACCATGTGTATGAGCATTCATGTATATACGTACAAAATTATCAAGAGCATATTTCTCTTTAAATTTATATTTTATTTTTGCAGTGTCCCAGATAGGAAGTACCCATTCATATCCATCGTCTAGTATTTCTTTTGGATTTTTCCCACACAAAACATGCCAGTGCTTATTAGGACTTCCTATTTTAGAATAGTAATCATATTTCCAAGAAAGGTCATTCATCTGCAACTGAACAAATTCTGATACATGATCTTCTAGAACATTATCATATACATCCATTGTCATTTAAATTTTACCTTTGCCATCACCTCTGTCAAAAATGCGAGGGTATTTATTTCTTGGTCTGCAACGAATGCCGACTTATATTGGTACTCACCCAATAATATAACCAACAGAGGAATACTGTTACCATCAATATAATCATACATATTGTCATAAACAGTACGGAACAGACAAACAGGATCGTTGTCCAGATTGTTAATAACCCATTTACGAACATTGGTAAACTCCTTATTTTTCATGGAGTGTATTAATTCCTTAATATTTATCTCTGATATATCTACAAGTATTCCTGCATCAATCGTTCCAGAAACAGAATATCTTTGAAGTTCGTTAAGTATTCTTCTCCAATCAGGAAAATGTTTGTTTATGACTTCAGCAAGAACTCTCTCATCATATGTGATTTCTTGCTCATCCAAAATTGTCTTTAATCGATTAAGAAACGACATTGCTAATTGTGGTTTCTCAGAATTGGGAATAACAAATTCCACCACACTACAACGAGAATGTAATGGTTCGATCAATCGATTTTTATAATTACATGTGAGAATGAACCCACAGTTTTTATGGAATTCTTCTATCAATCCACGCAATGCTGGTTGAGTTGATTGGGGATTTAAATAATCTGCTTCATCCAGAATAAGATATTTACGTCCACCATGTAGAGATACAGTAGATGCAAAGTTTTTTATCTTGGTTCGCAGAACATCGATGCCAGATTCTTCTGAACCATTGATCATCATATAAGTCGAACCAAGTTCATCAAGCATTGCTTTCGCAATTGTTGTCTTACCAACACCTGACCCACCTGATAAAATTAAATTGGGAAGTTCTCCTTGTTTAACAAATTCAGAGAACGTATCTTTTAAACTTTTAGGAAGTATGCAAGATTTTACATCCTTGGGACGATATTCCTCTACCCATAGAAAAGTTTCCATAATATAATTTCCTCTCATTAAACATTATAAGCAGATTCTGGTTCCAGTGCGATCCAATACTGAACATTCACCTTTTCATTTAAAAAATGAGAAATTCGTTTTGAGGAAACATTAACATCATATTTGCCAGGTATAAGTTTTAAATTTTCAACTTTAAACCAAAACTTATACGGTACATTCTTTTCTTGATTATCAATATCAAGTTTTACTGCATAATCATTTGCTGTTGTATTCTTCTTATCCGTAACTTTAAGCACAGCAGTACCTAAATCCATTCCTTCCAAACACATATCTGGTGCTCCGATAACATGAGATGCCTTTGTAACATCTGAAAGCATTGCACTAGACAGTTTAAAAGAAATCTCACAATCGGGCATTGCAAGTTCTTTAGTTGGACTGCTAACTACTGATGGATCAGAATACCAATATTTTAAAGATTTTGTTGCTGTAGTATTAGATTCTGTCATCACAACAAAATCCTCTTTAAACTTCAACTCTGGTTTTTCGAAAAGAGATAATGCCGACAGAAATTCATTCAAATCATAAATTGCAAATTCTCTTATAAATTGTTCCTTGACCTCTGCCTTGGCAACAATATTCTTCATCGCAGACATTGTAGAAATACTACTACCTTTACCTATTTGAAGATTCTGATTTATTGTCGAGAAATTCTTCAACACCGTTATAGTGTCACTACTTAGTTTCATTCACCCTTCTCCATATCGTGTACATGTAAAGCTATAATACCATAATGTAACACTTTTAGCAAGTCACTTCTGTCCTTACCATTCTTTTTTCCGTATCGTTGTGCATATTTCATGATGTTACCGATACAAAAACCTTCACCATGACCACCATCTATAATGAACTCTGTTGCTTGATATTTGTTCTTGCTATAGTGTTCATCATAAGTGGAGTCTATATATTCATGCAAGTCTGTTAAAATTGCGTCTTCATCATACTTGTACTGAATCTTTTTTCCGTTGCTCATACTTTTCCTTCTCATTATCACTCATGTATTTTTTCATCTCCCTTTCAGAATCATTAACATTCCAATTAAATGCCATTGACCGTCTTTCACCTTCACCAAAGAAGGGAAGTACTTGGTGTTTTAACCAGTTAGGAAAGATTAACATCACTCCTGCTTCTGGTTTTATATAATCTTCAGTTTGAGGTTTAAGTTGTAATAGATCTTTTCTGGTACTTGTTCCCCAAATCAAATGTGTAAATCCATCAACAGCACCACTTGCACCATTAATATTTGGGTTCTCACCATCTAATTTTTTAATACACTCTGGAACCTTTAACCACAAAAACCCAGATAGTCCTGCCATAGTTTTCACACCATGATCATGAAAAGGATTATAATCCCCTGCATAAGCATGGTTTGTCCAACAATTATATAATTCTGCCTTTGCATCTCTTTGATAGGCAGACCTAAGATATGTAGTCCCTATTTGATTTAATATTGTAGTAACTGTTTCCCCAACTTCATCATCCAAGGGAAATTCCAGTTGAGCAGATTTTTCATTATTTTTTAATTGCCCAACAAGACCATCAGCATAACTCTTATTAGCAGGAATAATATCAGTATCGATGTGGGTGTTTATTTCATCAACAATCTCATCAGGCACTTCCACTCTCATAATGTTTAATGCCTTGATTGGTCGCAAAGCAACCCTCATACCATGATTTTGTTCTAGATGTTTCTCTTCTTCTTTTTTAAGTGCAACAGCATCTTCAAGTGCTTGTTCTTGATCAGTATTCTCTTTCATGACACCACCACCAAGATCATCAAGTGTGCCATCAAATATCTTCACTCCCATAAATCACTCCTTATAGATTATTATATAATAAAGGAAAAGAGGGTTAAAGTCAACCCCCTTTCCCAATTTTATGAGATTATTTTACCTCAATAAGACGAGGTTTTTTCTCTTCTGGAACAACACGTTCAAGATCAATCATGAGCATACCGTTTTCCAGTTTTCCACCGTTTACAACGATGTCATCTGCAACCGTGAATTTGCGTACAAATTTCCGATACGCAATTCCCTGATAGGCCATACTCTGATCATCCTTATCAGCATTCTCTTTTGTAGAACGAACTGTGAGAGTCCCATCTGCAACTTCCACCTCAATGTCCTTCTTGCCAAAACCAGCAAGGGCCATTTCGATTACGTAATTATAGTCACCTTCCTTTCGAATGTTATAAGGTGGAAACCCTGTAACCCCAGCATCAGGAAGACGACCCAGAGTATCAAATACCCTATCGTATCCAACAATATGAGGTGCGAGTTTGTGAAAATTGTCCCATAAGGGAGCGAGTGCATTGCTTGTAACCATTTTATGATCTCCTTTAATAAGCAAGATTGCATTTTGTATCCCGATCATTCGGCGATACTTAAATGGTGGTTTTTTATTCAAATCACGGTTAAAACCACCGAAAACTCCGTATCCGACTACAAGGGTTTATGAACTACCTTGTATATTATATATAGCACACTGAGGGGTAAAAATCAAGTCCCTTTTTAAAAAAACCTTATATTTTATTATTTTTTGCTATGAAATTATTTTCATTTGATATTTTAAAGGTAATTCTATGTAAAATCCTATTAGACAAAATATTAGGATCATCTTGTCCTCTTTTATGTAGGGTTAACAATTGATCACTTAAAACAATATCTCCTATTTCCCACCAATGATGATACATATATTTTTCCTGAAACATATGATCATAAAGCCTTTGATAAAGAGTATTATCCTCTGTAATAAATTTACATCTATTATTAGTATAAAAATATATACCTCTAACCCCAATTTTATTTTGTTGAATTAACCACATTTTATATTTACTAGAATTACTTTTCTTACTAGAATTACTTTTCATTGCATCTATTTGTCTTTGTGGAGCTCCAGCTGACCACACTTCTGGAGCATATTCATATTCACAATGAACTCCTAATAATTCTTCTTTAAAATTTAAATCATTATATGCCAAATTAGTGTTAAGCCAAATTGTAGAAGTATTTTCACATCCTTCATATCCCTGCAAAGCCACACCATCTGCCCTATCTAGTCCATTTAAATTAGAATGCCAATCTAATGTTCCTGTAGCAAAAATGCCAGTATACTGATCATCTATTTTTTTACCAGTAACTCTTTGTACAGGATAATATTCTGGTTTCTCTACGTCATATGGGTCAATAAAATAACCAGGAGGATCAACTTTTTCTCCAAATTGGGTGAAAACAAACTGACTATGATTTGCTATACGTCCTATTTTATTCACAAACCCTGTATATGTTGCAGGACAGGTTGTTTGTCTTTTTAATACGACAATCAAATTTTTATAAAGAAGATTTCTAATTTCTTCATAATCAGAATTTGAGAGATTATTAATATCGACATCTATAATCATGGCTGAACACAAATTTCTTTTACTCTATATGGTTGTTTAATAATCCAATCTATTAATCTGACAACATATTCTGGTTCCATTTTTTCTTTGTCTTCCCATTCAGGCATATTCACTCTAGGTGTATCTGTCAAACCTATTCTGAGATTAGTGACATTATAACCTAGATAAAAAAGTTGTTCAGAAGCCTTATCAAGAGCAGCTTTCTCTACAGAATAAATTTGTCTTCTATTCTTAATACCATCACTGGAATTAGAAGATATATTAATTATTTTTATTAAATTTGACAAGGATTTTGTTAATTCATATAAAAAATTTACTTGTTCAAAACCATCATGTGCATTATTAATTACCACATCACAATCTTTACAGGCTTCCACAATAGAATCTATATTATATTTTAGATCAAATCCGTTTGATCTACTAAACCCTATACTGTTTGGATACATTTCAAAGATTGTCTTTCCTATTCCAGAAGTATGTCCTGTTATACCTATTATCATGCTTGTGCATACTTATTAATTACGATAGACATTTTTTTTGCCAATTGCCTATGTTGTTCATCATCATAATGTAATGTGTCCAATTTAGGATTTTTAAGTTGTGGTAACAAATAAGAAGGACATTGTAATTTTATCATTTCTAACAAAGAACAAATATATATTGAGTTCTGTTCTTCCATAGCAAATCTGTGTTTATGTAAAGAATTAATAGTTGGTTCAAAATTCCCTCTATCATGATATCTCCTTTTATATAAACCGTAAACTTTCATTTTTCTCATCCAATTAGAATGAGTATCGTCCTCAGTATTATCACCACCAATTACAACCCCTCCTAAATTAAATCTCCAAAAAGGTGGTACATCAATAATTACTAAATTTGGTTTTAAATGTTTATTTTCTAACCAATCTTTAAGTAAAAGATCACAAGTTCTGCCCCTCCAAGCTAAATTAATAATTTCTGAATTAGTTTCTAGGTAATCTACCCAAGTAGGATAATGTCTTTTAGAATTACTTGCACCTAATACTACTACCTTATGTATGCTCTCCATAATATTCTTTCTCCATTCACATTGAAATCAGGTTTGCGTCTATGCAGTGCAGATTTGTTTTCCATGAATAATAATCGTTTTGGTTTCCATACTACTTCTGTTATATCTTGAGATAATACAATATCACCAATTTCTTTAAGTATTTGCTCATTATCTGATGTTATTTTTGTAAAGGGACACCATCTTGTATAGTATCCTTTTTCATCCTTTTCTATAAGATTCATTGGAGTTTTATTTGCTTTTATTGAATAAAGTCTTGCTTGAGCTTTAGTTTCAAATTTAAAAAAAGTATTGTCATTAATTGTTTTTTTAAAATCAAGAGTAACCATAACATTTTTATATTTTTCTGCCACATCATCAGATAATCTTGTTGAAATAATTTGTGTAACTGGAGAACTTTCATCACATTTTTCACACCATAAAGCACTATATTTTGGAAAGTATCTTACATGAGAACCATCTTGATGCCACTCTTGAAGAGTTACAGAAGTTGTTTCCTTTGTAGTTACCTGTTTTAAATCAAGATCAATATCTACATTACCATAACAACCCAACATATTAATTGCATCGTCAAATGTTTCTACATTATCATAGATTTCTATCATAATCCCTCCTTATGCATAATAAAAAGTGGTTCTATACAATTCTCTTTTTTCAGTGTTATCAAGAGTTGCATCTCTTTTATGAATTGTCATAAGTTGATCAGATAAAACTATATCACCCCTTTCCCATTCATGGACATAAAGATATTTATCCTGTAATAGTCTATCAACCAATTCTTGTTTATGTTTAAACTCTGGCATATGTGAGAATGGGAAATATAGTGTTTTCTTTTTTGTAACTGGGTGTGTTCTTACCAATTTCTTTTTTACTTTAATCAACCATCTACCAGATTTTAATTGTTTAGCATTTATGTTTTTATTTTCTAAACCTTTTCGTAAACCATCCCTGCTTCTAAAATTCCATTCATCGAGTTTAACAATATCGTCCATTGTTAAATCTCCACCACCAGTATATATTCTACCACCATTCTTTATGTTGTTTACGTTTGACATAGTAATCCAAACATCATCAAGTTCTGTTTTTAATTTTTCTGGCAAATCTTCATACATACGGTAACAAAGAGCCCATGTAGTGGGTGCTTCTTTTATTACTTTTTTACCATATAAACAAACAACTTCTTCTGGATCTACACAAAATATACTATTACAATGCCAATCAAGATATCCTCTACTGAATAAACCTTGTTTACCGTTATTGAGGGTTTGATTCGTAACTCTAAGAATTATAGGATATTTTTTATGAGAAGCATGGTTTGTATAAATTTGAAACTTTCCCCAAGACAAATTTAATTGATAAAATTCCTCATCAGTCATCCTTTGATTTTTTAAGACAACTATGCCTTTTTCAGCAACCTCTTTAATTACACCATTCATCTTTCATTTTTCCTACTGGCACCATAATCATAACTTCACCATTAAAATCTACGTGATGTGTGCATACATGGTTATCTATAATAATTACATTTTTATCACCACCTTTAAAATTTGTCAATTTTAAATCATCATATATTTTAAATCCTGACCAATTACCTTCTATTAATATTTTCATATGTATTCTATTTTCAGATTCATCCTTATGTGGTGGTATATCTTTTATTACTTTTAAAACAGGCAACTTTATTAAAGTGTCAAAATATTTTTGTTTTAAATGTTTAATGATTGGATGATCAGGTGATGTTTTGAGAAAATCTATTATCTCTACTATTTTAAAATCTGGATTTAACCAAGTTTCTGCCCATCTTTCTGATAGATCATACCCTATTTTTTGTTTTTCAGTATTATTAAAAACATTCACAACATCAGGTGCATATCGTTTTAAATTAATATCTTCAAATTGTTTATGTGGTTTAGAAAATTTAAACTGAAATTTCTTATATTTGGGTAATATTATTTGACACACCCTCTGTGGTGTGTTGTATATAGAATATTCTCCATCAAAGGGAACAAACTCATAATCAGAATAAAGCATCGCATTTTTACAAGTGAGATTAAAAAGATATTCTGATTTATAAATGTGAGCAGACCAGAATAGTCCTTTGTAATTTAAATCTTCAGCAGTTTTTATTTGTTTTGGTACAATGTATTGCCAATTTGGTCTAAATCGATTTTTTCCTCTATTGAAACCCTTTACATATTTTGGAGATACATAATGTCGAGAACTTACACGTGCTATTTCATCTGTAATTTTTTGTAGACCACCAAAACATACAAGATTTTCTTTATCTAATAAAACATCAAATGTAATCATTAAATCTAATTTTAAGTTTTTTAAAGTATAGTTTTTTTCAAGAGATAGATTACGTTCTAATGTTGATATTTCCAACAATTCTTCATAAAAAATTTCTTTGACTTTGTGTGGACAATCTTTTGCCAGTATATCATAAACTTCCATGATGATGTTCTTTGTGCTTACCTTCGAATGGTGCTAAAATATTAATAAACCACCTGTTGGAAGGGGTTCCATATAAATGTCCAAAATAATTTAAAATTCCCACACCAAAATAACCTAATAAAATGGTAAAGGGAGAAATAATAAGTATCGGCAAAATCAATTTTTTTCCGTGCCTCTGGAAAAATTTAATCCTTTTATTTTTTGCGACATCTCGAATAATAGATAGAGGTATTGGTTTGTTCCATCTTGACAATAAAACATTTAATGCCCCTTGATGTTTGGGAGAATGAGGGTCTAATTCTGTATCAGCATGTTTGTGATGAAGTCGATGAATACCGATCCACCCTAAAGGTTTATATACTCCAACGAAAAGTGCAGCAGTTAAACTTACCCACTCAAACCAAACTCTTCTTTTCCCTTGTCTATGAGCCCAATATCTGTGGACTCCGTAAGTTGCTCCAATTGTTGCCAACGCATAATAGATAACACCCAATGTTGCTAATACATATAGTGCAGTCAAAATTTCCATAATACTATTTATAGACCCGAAAAAAGTCAATGAAATCAACCCCAAAAATGATAGTAGGAACAAAACGTGAACAATTATAATTAAAAAAAAGGACTCGTTAGAGTCCTTTATAGTTTAGAGAGAAGTTATTAGAAAGGAGTCTCTTCTTCAGTAACTATTTCTTCCATAGGATTAATGCCAGCATCAATCTTAGTGTAGAGGTCCATGAAGGATGCCTTGGTATCCTCATCAAACCGTGCTACGCACAACTCGATGGACTTCATTTTATCACCAAAAATGGCAAATGCTTTTACAATGTGGTCTAACCGACGAGTCGAGATAACTTCATCAACTCCACCATCATAAAAAGTCTTACGAATAACATCTGCCCAAGTGATTAAATTGGTAGCAAATTCCTCATCGACTTTCTTGTATTTGGTCATAGAACCCATTACAATCTTTTTCTCAGTCGTAGCAGTAGCATAAGGCTGTTCAAGAGTAATAGCAAACCGTTCTAGAAATGCTTCATTGAGAATGTTAGTTCCGATAAATCGACCATCTTCTGATCCTTTACCTTTAGTGTTAGCAGTTGCCATCACGTTGAAACCATCTTTTGCAGAAACCCACTTATTAACTTTCTTGAGGAAAACACCTTTACCTTCAAGAACAGGCTGTAGAGCAAGTATCTTGTTAGAACCAAGATCACACTCATCAAGCAGCAACGTGCAACCACGTTCCATTGCCTCGATCACTGGACCTGGGACAAACTTGGTTTCACCATTAACTAACCGAAAACCACCGAGAAGATCATCCTCATCAGTTTCGATAGTGATGTTAACCCGAATAAGTTCCTTATTCAGTTTGGCATGAACCTGTTCGATCATCAAGGTTTTACCATTACCAGAAAGACCAGTAACGAAAATCGGATAGAACAGACCAGATTTTACAACCTTCTCTATTGTACCGAAATGACCCCAAGAAACAAACCCATCAAAAAGAGAAGGAATTAGATTCTGATGATCCATATTAGTAGCAACCAAATTCACTGTAGAAGTATCAGCAGCAGGAACATTAGCAACAACAGGTGCAACAGAACCACCCTCAGAAGGGAGTTTGTACACACCATACGCATGTTTAAATGCTGGTTTCATAAACCAAGTTGGGAACGGAACCTCTGCTTTTTCAGCAGCCTCCCGAACATTCTGCTTGGAAATAACCGCACCGTCACCAAACATTTCGGATGCGATATCCACAAACAACTTTTTCCGTGGACTAAGATACATAATTAACCTCTCTCTTTTTCATCATATTTACAGAATACACTATGGAGCAACTTTTGTCAACACTTCATTTCACTTTTGAAGTCGAATTTGACCAGATGTGACATTTTTATCACTATGCCACCAGTGCTACAAATTTGTTTAACAGTGGGCGACTAAGGATTTTACCCTTTGCCATTTTACCGAAAGCAGTCTTGAGTTTTGCTTTCGAAGCACCGACTAACTCATCACCAAGAGTTTCGTTCTCGATAGCAAGAGCATTGCCACCTGGGAGAACATAATATTCATCATAACCTAACTGATTTAAAGCAAGAAATTTATTCTTGTTTACAAACTTGATCATATCCATGATCTTATCACGATTATCAGAAGGCAAAAGATAATAAAGAGTCCGTTTATCAACTCGACCAGAACGACCAGTACCAGCAATAAAGAAACCAACTACATTCATTCCATAAACTCGATTCTTGAGCATTTTAAGAAGATCATTAGTCATATTGCCATCTTCAATTTCATAAGTCTTATTAATTACAGGATCTGTTATAATCACTTTAGGACCGTACTGACGGTGATACCAACCTGGATTCCAATGAGTAATAGTTTTATGATGCTCACCAGTTTCCTCATCTAACCGATAATCATGAACACCTTCGAGGCGGTGCGACTGACCATCTGTCAAGAAAATTGTATTAATCTTCTGAACACCAGTTGACTTTTTATATTTGGGAACAAAATCCATCATTGCGATAATCGCATCATTTAATGGGGTTCCACCCAAATTAAGATTTTTATGAGGGGAGTAAGGATATCCATCAACAGACCAATCACGATATCCACCATAACGATTAGCAAACATCCAAAGAATATGCATCATTGTCATTTCATCAGCATTGTTCATATCACTAGAAAAGAAATTTAAGAGTTTAAATCCTGATAATGCCAAATCACCACATTTGAAATCTTCAGCATCCTGTTCGTTACGTTCATAACGATCTTTACGAGCATAAGCATCAGAAAATGCGAAAACCTCAAAAGGAATTTTGATTCGACGGCAGAACCAAACCAAGTTAAACAACTGAGATAAGGTTCCTTTTAGATTATCATTCATAGACCCAGACCAATCCAAAACAAGAACCATACCATGATTAGTTGCACCTGGAATTGTAGTAACTTTTTTAAACAAATCTTCATTATATTTGTAAGTGTGAAGTTTACCCATATCCAAAGAACCAGTTTTGGATGTTGCAGCACGTGCATACTGATCGGCAGCTTTTTTCATCTCAAATTCTTTAACCATATATGAAACGGTCTTTTTTGACTCACTCTTGAGAGTTTCAAGTTCTTTAAGGCATGAATGACAATATTTTGCACCATTCACTTTTGCCTCTTCAAGATAATGAGGACCAAACTCATCCAAAAGAGTTTTGGGAGAAACTATAATTTTATCTAAATTAACTTTAGGGATATTTCCATAAATATTATTTTCTGCAACCTTATCTCGAAGTTCATCCATTGCTTTACCGAAAGCAGAATCAGTAGTTGGTAAAGAATGAGAACCAACACCATCGGTATCTTTTCCACCCTCTATGTCATCGTTTGTGGTATCACCATCACTGTCTTCAGTTTCATCATCAGACTCGGCATCACCAGAACCAGATTTTCCAGAATCAGATTCTTCATCGGCATTTTCCTCATCAGATTCTCCATCACCAGAAGATGAACCTTTATCTTCTCCATCAGTTTTTTCATCACTAGGAACACCAGAAGCAGAACCTTCTGGACCATCTTCAGATTCTCCATCACCATCAGAAGTATCAGCAGTTTCACCTTCACCAGACTCACCACCAACCATTGGCATACCATCTTCATGAGTATCAGTTTCTGGTGTATTTTCATCCATCCAAGCATAAAGTTCTTCAGCAAGATCGAGAACATCATCAGGAGTTTTAGTGGAAGCAGTGCGATCAACCCAAACTTTTTCCTCATCAGAAAAAGGGATTGTCGTATCAGCAGATTTGAAAAATACGTTAATTCGATCAATCAAATTCATCGAAGCAATATTTTTCTTTGCTGTACCAAAGAAATCTTTTTTTACAAGGTCAACATAACCCCGATTGAAAACACCAACAGAACCAGCATACTTGCCTTTAACCATTTTCTCAATCCGAGCATCCTCAAGGATGTTCACGAAAGAATGATTGAGTTTCCGAATCCTTGCTTTTTCAAGCATATCAAGAGGAGTCCACAATGCATGACCAATCTCATGGCAAACCATAAGATCATAAATGTCATCAGTCATTTCCTCATCTTTCCAGATGGGAAGTCCTAATTCTCTTTTTTTGGAATCGAAATATGCCGTAGGCATCTGCTTATGGACAACATAAACATCTTCTTCGGCAAGAAGTTTAGCAAGGGTGCTTTTGTTTTTCATCATATTTATAGAATACACTATCTAGGAGGTTTTGTCAAACAAAAAATAAAGGATTAAAAATGAGTGTGACCGATTTTGTCATGGTCACGGAATTGGATGCCCTCCAAGGTTTCGAACCTCGATCTTCTGATTCAGAGTCAGATATCCTACCGTTAGACGACAGGGCAGTAATGTTTCCTTTATTTCTTATCATATATACAGAATAGCATATAAAGTAACTTTTGTCAATAAAGGATTGGTCGATTATTGAAGATTAATTAAAAGTGTGACATTTATGCAACATTACTATCACGCTAAGTCATTGATTTTATTGCTTTTTTTCTTTGTTTTAACATTCTTTTTTTTGCCATATCCAACCTGAGTTTCGAGACTTTTTTAGTAAAATCTGTGCCTTCCATGTGATCCATTTCATGCTGAAACACCCTTGCTGCCAAATCTTGCAACGGAATCTCTATTTTCTTTCCAGCAACATCTTCAAATTCAACAAGAATATTATGTGCTCTCTTCACCTTCAACCACAAACCTGGATAAGATAAACACCCTTCATCCATTATAACTTTTTCTTTACTGTAATCTAATATCTTGGGATTAAAACAAGCAGTTGCTTCTCTCTTCTCAAAATCAGAGTACATCACAAACACACGTTCCATAATTCCACACTGATTTGCAGACAACCCAAGACCTTTAAAATTCTTCATAGTCTCTATCAAGTCTTCCTGTAGTTTCTCTCTATCGCAGTCTTCACTGACTTCAGATAATGACACTCGTAAAATTGAATTATCATTATCAATTAATTTGTAAATTGCCATATTCTTTCTCTATCTCCTTTAAAAAATAATCTACTATTACTTTATGACCTTCTTCATTCGGATGTGAATCACTTTCACTTATTCTAAATCTTACTCTTTCAGGATCAATTTCGTCTAATATTTGATCCACCCATGTGCCTCCAAGTTCCGACATTATTGGCCAACCGATAAACGTATTTTCATTCATTTTATCTGTAAACTTTCCTTTAAGCAAGCCTCTTAGAAAAACATGCTCGTCGGCACCCCAACAAGGCTTGCATCCCTGTATCTGAAAATAAGGAATATCATGCATTTCCATCATTAGTTGAAAAATATAATATAACCTCATACTTTTCTCTGCTAATGATGAAAATGAACCTATTTCATATTGACGAAAAGTCCCTCTTATTTTATACTTCCAATTGGAGAGGTGTTCATTGCCATTCATATGAACATGTACCCAACCTTTTGCAGAACGAGCTCCAAAACATGGAAAATCCATTCTTGCTGGTTGAGTCCACATTGCAATCATTAATCCAATATCTTTTTCAAACAGCCTGTCCATAAGAGAAGACATTACATATTCATTTCCAGCACCAGATGCACCTAAATTTATACATTCCATTCCAAGTTTTTCTGCCAGTTTTTCTGGCCAAGGAGTAAATCCGTGACTATCAATCCAAATATTATCTGTATAACTACAACCAGAAACAATTAGTTTCGACATTTTCTACATCCACATCCTAAAATCATTTTGGGGAGCATCCAAAAAAGTCTACCGATATAATTGAAGTGTGTATAGGTGGGCCTGACTTTTCAAAACGCAATTGCTTATCATCATAATAAAAATATTTCCTTATAATTTGAGTCCATGCATTCTCCCTAATTCTGTTTAAATAAAAAACAGGATAACGCTTCCCGTAATCTTCTTCTATATAATGTCGGAATCCTCCCACATGGTCTGTTAAATCTATATGAATCTGCCCTGTACTCGTATGTTTAATTTTCTTTTTTAGACCTTGTAACTCTTTATGAATTTCATCTTCTAACATATGTTCTAATACAGAACCGCAAATCCATTCATCTGCTTTGGGAATATTAAATTCGTCACTAATTTTTCCAATATGCGTTTCATCTACAATTAATTTCCAATGTTCACTCTCCATAAACGTATATTTGTCTGGACCTTCTTGATTAATAGCAATAGTATACAATCCACGTAACTTTGCTTTTTTCATTTGACTGAAATTATCTCCTGATCCAAAATCAATAAAAATTTTATCAGACATCTAATTCTATACCCTTCCGTTGAGCAACACAAATAGTATCATTATGAATACCACCATGAGAAACCATTAAAATCTCAAGGTGCTCTAACTCTTTTCCCACTCCCATACTATTCCACCCAAAGGACAAAACAATTCCCTCAGATTTCACCAAGGGACGAATCCTGTCTTTAATTCTAGTATAAAAAGATGCCTGTGTATCTTCCTGAGTTACTTCAAGACCAACCCCCTTATAGCATTCACTTACCTGTCTGACACTATAAGGTGGATCGTATAACACAACATCTGCTTTAACCCCTTTATTTATAAGCATATCAAGAAATTCATCTGCCTTCATGTGATACTGTGCTTCTGTGTCTGGATTAAGATCGTTTGTGATCGTTCCCATCTTAGAATTCCTTGCAAAGGGATCAACTATAACCTTGTCACCGTATGTATATCTATGAACAAATTTTTTAATGGGTTTAATCGAGAATGTATCTGCACTTGGCATGGCAAATTCTCTAGAATATTTTAACATTATATATCCTCATAAACTCTTCTGCATCTGCCCAGGTATTTACCATAGGTTTGCCTTTAATATTAAGAGAGGTATTCAATAACATGGGACATCCTGTTTTTTCATACCACTGTTCTAAAATCTGTCGTATTACAGATTCACAATCTTTCTTCACTATCTGTACTCTGGCAGTACCATCTACATGAGTTACCGAATCATAGTCATGTTTTGCTTTTGCCACAAATTGCATATACTCATTCATTGGTCCTTCAAAATATTCATCAGCATACTCTTCTAAAATTGCTGGTGCAAAGGGACGAAATTTCTCTCTACGTTTTATATTATTCACCGTATCTTTTATATCATACCGTGGATCACCAAGCAGAGAACGATTTCCCAATGCTCTGGGACCAAACTCTGCTCGACCATTTGCTACACCACAAACTTTAGTTCTTAACAACTCATTAACAACGTCCTTCGCATTACGCCAACGACCATTGGGGGAAATCTCCCGATCTATATTATGTCCCAAATAAGGATGTTTCCATTCTAATTTTTTCTTATGCACCAATGCTGCTGCACCCAATGCACTACCAGCATCACCAGGCGAAGGCATAATCCAGATATTCTTATTCTTAATTTTACTGTTAGCAACACAATTCAATGCACAACCACCCATAATAATCAAATTTTCTTTGGGACATTTTTCTACTAATTCTAAGAGTCTTCTCTCATATAATGCTTGCACAGATGCAGCAAGGTCTTGATATCTCAGTCCAGTAGGTAGAATCTCTTTAAGTCCTCTATGATTATTTTCTAACAAACAAGGTTCTAAATCATAAGTGGGTTCTCCATATGCTGCCATACCCATTGTAATATATTCATCCTGATTAGGATTAAGACCAATGCGTTTTGTAATTGCTGAATATAAAAGACCCAAGGAATAAGGATAGTTCCAAGTCTTTATCTTTTTCATATTGTCCCAGATAGAAACAGTATTCCACTCACCTATGGCATCAATAACTAATATATTACAATCGTCAAATGGTGCTGTGTAATATCCAGCAGCAGCATGAGATTCATGATGACCAAAATACAAGTCATATTTCAGTCTGGGAGTTTGCCATTTCTGTCCAGCATATAATCTTCGAAGATTTTTTAGAAAAGAATTCTCATAATATGCAACTGTATTTTTACATTCTTTACAACTAAAATGTTTTAACAGATCATCATGTAACCATCTATCATTTTTAACTTTACTATATCTTTCAGAGTGTGATGCAAATCTGATTTCTGTATCATTAAGAATACATATACCAGCATCATGAAACCCCTCAGAAAATCCAATTGTCTCTGTCAATCTTCATTCTCATATATAAATTCATGGTCTGGTTGTCGTTTTGTTCTTTTAAATTTCGACAAAAAATATTTCCACCTATATTTCAATCTTTTAAAATTAAAGAATTTCATTCTGCTTTATCTCTCTGTATAATAAATCTGCCATAAGTTCATGTCCTTCTTCATTTGGATGACTATCCTTTATACCATGATCACGATCTATTCTAAATTTTACTCTTTCAGGATCGAGTTTGTCAAGATATGAATCCCAAGAAAACCCCCCTAGTCTTTCGGCGATTGGCCAACCTATAAATCTTGTATCATCTATTAAGTCAAGATATTCGGATTTAAATAATATCTTAGACAGTGAATTAGTTCCTATAGGAACCTTCATGGCCATGTTCCAGGCCAGGTAGGTTCCTATAGGAAAATGATAAGTGCCTTGCAGTTGTACATAAGGAAAACCAGAACTTTCCATCACTTTCTGGAATGTATAATAATATCTTATTGTTCTTTCCATAAGTTTCTCTAAATCCCCATAACCTTCCTCAACTAACCATTCTGTTGCTTTATTTTTCCACGGTTCTATTAACTCCGTCCCAGTTTGTCGAGCAAAGTGTAAATGCATACCTTGCCATCTGCCCTGTCCATCTTGATAATCTAATCTTTGAGATTCAGACCACATTGGGATAACTAATCCAATATCTTTTTGTTTTATTATTTCATCTAGAATTGAACTATAAATATATTCATTACCAGCTCCGCATAATCCTAAATTCAAACATTTCATTTCAAGTTTTTTTGCCAATAATTCAGGCCATGCTAGGTTTTTCTGTTGCGACAGAGAACCATCGACAAAAACACCCCATGTATAACTACAACCAGAAACAATTAATGTTTTCATTTTATTGTGCTAGAATTTTTTGGTTTCATTACCCCAATTATCCCAACCTTCTTTAGTTGTCCTCGCAAACAGTTCTATGTACGGGCCATCTAACAGTTGCTCAATATATGTATACATCTCATCAGGTTTTCTGCTATGTTCTCTTCTAGAAGAAGTGACCAACTGTTTTACCGATTTCGATAATCTCTTCGGTTTTCCTTTTGTCGCAAGAAGACACATCTCTGGATTGGATCGAGTCCAATATCCTAGACCAGTAGAAAAACCTAACGATTTTTGGTTTGTTTTTGCCCAGGTGAAGCCCACTGTTTTATATTTGAAACCCCATGCTTCAATAACTCTAAAAGCCTCTTGTAGAAGGGGATCAACAACCCACATAAGAAGAACACAATCTCTTTCACTAATATCAGCAATGCGAAGATTGCAAATATCATTAATAGACATACAGCCGTAATGCTGATTAGGATTACGTCCTTCACCCCTGCTACTGTAATTTTTGAAATACCACGGTGGGTCTGCATATATCACTCCATATTTTTTATTGGGTAAAGACATTCTCTGCATACTTTTCATAAATATCGTGTTTTACTTTTCTTTGATTCTGTACCCATATATTTGTTTCTTTGAGGCTCTTCTGTGGAGTTATAATATCTTTCCAAGAAATTTCTGGGTTTATAATTCTAGAATTCATAAGTGCTACTGGATGCATAGATGCTCTATAATTATTTGCTAATGGGTCTTTACCTGTTGCTTCAAATTCTTGCATTACTTTTTTAGCAAATATTGATGCCTCATCTTGTGTCCAGTGGTTGTTTGTCCATGACACATCTGTTTTTGTATAACCATATTTTTTATAATTTAAATCAAATTCACTAAAGAAAACCCTCGATGTCTTTCCACTACGAATTACTTTATCTGGAACTAGATATAAAGGATTGATAGAAATACTATCTAATGCAGTTTCTCTCCTAATTAGTATGTCTGTCCATTCTTTAGCCGTTTCTTTCGTTTCATATGGGAGTCCTATAATAAAACTACCATGTAATAAAACATCAGGGCCCCATGCATCCTTTAATTTCTGCAATGTTTCTATTTGTTTATCTCTACCTAATCCTTTTCCAATACATTTTCCTGATTCATCATTTAAAGTTTCTAGACCAAAAAAAGTGCTACTAATACCCATTTCTTTAAGCAGAGAAATTTGCTCTGGATAAGTATGTAAAAGTTCTATTCTAAGATATGCCCAAAAATTGATCTTTATTCCAGATCGATCAATTGCTTTTTTAACCCTTTCTAATTTTTCTGTAGTTTCATTAAAAGTATCGCAAGTAATTTGATATTGTGTAGTACCAAAATTTTCATAATTATGTAAAAATTCCTTATATAAACTCTCCTCACTTCTAATATAATCATCAGAAGGTTTTCTTCCTAACAGGGGATATGAGCAAAACTTACATTTAAATCTACACCCTCTACTAACTTCTATCGGCAATACTTCATACTGAAATACAGTATCTTCTGGATAAAAACTTGGTTCCAACTCATGAAAATTAAAATTACTTGCAAAGGGATCTTCTATTATACGAGGTATTTTTTCATTATTTTTCAAAGATTCAACATATTTTATAATGCTATCTTCAGCAAGACCTTTGATCCAACAATCAATTTCATCTTTATATATTTCTGTAAAAATGTTTGTTGTCGGACCTGATCCTCCAACTATAATTTGTACACGTGGATACTTTAAATAAATCAACCCCAAAAATTCTTGTAAATTTTCTACTGATTGTGCTTTTGATTTTTTTTGTAAATGCCGATTCTTCTTGTTGTATAAAGTTTTAAACTTAATATGTTTTCGAAACATTCCTCCTTCTACATTAAAAAGAGTCATAAAGGTGGTACTAAATCCTACAAACAAAGTATTAGAACCTATATGATCATCCATATATTTAAACAATTCATCTTTACGATTTTTTAACAACCAAGTGAAATTATCTATAACTTTTACAGAATATCCATGTTTTCTTAATTGTGCTGATATATGATATGCACCAGCAGTTTTGAAAGGAATCATATAATCTATACCAGTAAATAATATAGCATCATATTTCATACAAATTCCTTCCACCAAGTTCTCCAATCTGGTATCTTTGATTCTAGATATGAAATATGTTTGGGGGGGAAATCAATTGTCGTTTCATTTTCTAATAATTTTAAAACAGCATTAGAATCATGACACCTTTCTAAAGATAAAAATTTTCTATTATTTTCTAAGTATAACTTTTTAATTTTATTGGGTAAGTAATATGCATTAAATTCTAAAGGTGTATACAAAGTATTTGTTGTTGCAAAGTAAACCTTTTCTCCAACTGTTTCTAATAGTTTTTTAAATTCATACAAATAACCAATATTAAGAATAGAAACACATGGTAATATTAATAATTTCATATTATTATACTTATAAAGTAAATCACAATATTCCCATGTTCTTGTTTCTAATAAATCCCAATTAGAACCCTTTCTTATAATTTCATTCCTTTTACCCCAAGCATCAATTGATAAATAAATACTTATCTCAGTAAAATCATTTAATAATTTTTCTATTCTTTTCTTAGAAGCACTACCATTTGTAGTAATTCGTATAGAAATATCAGTATGTCCTATATTCTTTAATCTATCCAATATCTTCTTGAATGTTGGTGACATAAATGGCTCTCCACCAGAAAATTTGAAATGGTAAAATTTTGGTGCCATTTCATCAAAATCTTTCCACCATTTATCATTAAGAATGGGATATTTTGTCCAATTAGGATTCTGTTGCCGCCATTTAAATGATTCTACTGTTTTCTCTTCTGCAATGCGAGAAGAAGCACCTGGCCAACACATAACACATGCAAAATTACATATATTACCTATAAGTTTTAATTCCATAAAATTGCCATCCATATAAAATTCTGAATTCATAGCTCTCATTCTTTTGGATATTGCACCTTGATTCTCTTTTCCAATACAAGTGTGACAAGCAAAAGCAATTTCTTTTACAGATTTTGGATTATCTGATAAAAATCCTTCACGAACTGTTTTCATATATTCTGAATTAACAAACTCCTTCATTGTCATATCATTACAGTGGTGGGGGGATGGACCTGATTCACAACATAATTCATAATTACCCAAAGTGGTAGAAGATATGGAATTAAAGGGAAGTGGGCAATACCAAGACATTATTCTACCACATGACTAAAATTTTTAATTTTTTCAAATTTAATGGTACTCTTAAATTTATCTACAAGCATATCTTGTTTATGACTTATTACAAACACATTCTCATCACCCAACGTGTTTAAAATCTTCAAAAATTCATCTGTACCAGCACCATCTAAAGAACTGTCAAATATTTCATCTAACATTAGAAGATTAGTATTTGCACTATTCTTCATTTTTGCAATTGCTCTCCAAGTAAAAAGTAATGCAAGATCAATACGCATCTTTTCACCTTCACTAAATGAATCATAAGTAAATTCATCTCTATATCGTGATTTTATTGTTTCCTCAAAATTCTCATTAAGGGTAAAGTTAACATAAAATTCCATAGAAGTTAGATATGTGTTTATTAATTTATTCATAATTGGAAGATACTGCTTAATAATCTTAGTTTTAATTCCTGTATCTTGAAGTAAACTACGTGCTGCTTCTGCATAAGTTTGATCTTCACGTAGTTTTGTAGTTTGCTTTTTCAATGCTGTTAGATGTTTCTTTAACTTGTCTAATTCATTTAAATCTGTTTCTCCGACATCACCTGTTTCTAATTGATTTATCTCTGCAAGAAGTGTTGCATTAAATTTCTGAAGTTCAGTTACAGAACTATTTTCTTTGGCAATATAAACTTCATTCTCTCGTATTCTATCTGTTATTTTACCAATTTCTCCTTGACGAAGGGTAGATACTTTTAATGCTTGCTCAAGTTCTACCAAGGCATTTGTAAATTTATCTACTTCTTTCTGTTTAGATTTGACCATTTTAGAGGCATTACGAAGAGGTTGTTCACAAGCAGGGCAATCATTATTATCTTTAAAGAATTTAACCATACGGCCACGGTTATTTTTCTTCTCTGTCAAAGTACTCTTTATGTCTTTTAGTTTAGCAAAATCCTTATTTACTTTAGTACTGTCTTTTATAGCAAGTAAAAGTTCTTCGTTATTCTTTGTATGAAAATCTATATCTGCTTTCTTCTTAAATACTACTTCCTCATTACCTGACATAACAATATTTTTTTCTTCTATCAACTTATCTTTATTTGTTTTTACATCATCAATATACTTTTTCTGTAAGATAATTTTCTCATCAGTAAGATCATGGTTATAATTCACATCTCTCTGATTTTCTGAAATACCTTTAAGTCTTTGTTTTAAAAGCATATTCATAAGAGAAAAGATTTGTATGTCCAAAATATCCTCGACTACATCTCTACGATGTCGTGCCTTTAACTGCATAAAAGGTACAAAGGTAGAAGACCCAAGAATTACAACCTGAGTAAAACTACGGTAATTCAATTTAAGGATTTGTTGTTCCAAATATTTTTGATAATCTCTCTGATTTGCGTCCTGATTATATAACTTCTTGTTAATATAAATTTCAAACACATTCGGTCTTATACCACGTACTACTTTGATTTTCTTGGTTCCAATGACAAATTCTATCTCTACCACACATTCAGACATATTAATAGAATTGAGCAATTGCGGTTTATTAATACCACGAAAAGGTTTTCCAAACAACCCAAAGCAGAGAGCATCAAGAACAGTTGACTTACCAGCACCATTCTCTCCTATGATAAGAGTTGTAGAATTTCGATCCAAATCTATTTCTATAAAGGTATTGCCTGTAGAAAGAAAATTCTTCCACCGTACTTTCTTAAAAGTTATCACGTCCACATTTCCTGCTGGGTTGGAGAAGTCCACTTAGCTTGTCTAGTAATTCCTGTAGATTGAGAACAAAATTTCTTACAATCAGATAAACAGGTGTCACTATCATTCCATGATTCTTGTATTGTATCATAAAATTCATTTTCCATAATTTGATCAAATGTTTTATAAACTAAAGAATTAGTCATATCATCATTATATTTTGCGTACCATTCATGTTGCCGACCAAACTGTGCTTTATTAGGAATATAACAACACACCCATACTCTTTTAAGATAATCCACATAAAATGAATTTGTTTCTTTATATTTACACTGAATATCTAAAATTTCTGATGAAGTACGATTCTTGTCAACTTCATCATTCCATTCTGATGATATATCCTGATTTTCTAATATTCGTTTTTTGCCTCTATATTCATATACTTCATTCATATGATGCCGTCGATTTGTTTGTACAGAAATAAACTCCCAAAATCCAAGTGACTCTGCTAATGCTCTTGCCTCTTCAATTTGATGCTGATTATGTTTAAATATAATCATTCTCCAAATTGCCTTACCACCACCTTCTATAAATGCTTTAGCATTTTTCATAATCTTATCGAAATTAGCACCTATTCTATAATTCTGTAAGGATTCATTTCCAACACCATCAATCGAAAAAAATATAATATTTTTAGGATTGCCATTAAATATCTTCCCCAACCTTTTCCAATAATCAGAAGTTCTCACTGACCCATGTGTACTTACTTGAAAAGCAGTATCTGTTTCTGCTTTAAGAAATTCACATATAGGAAGAAAATCTTTACTTAAAACAGGTTCTGATAAATTGCCAATAAATCTAATATGACTTACAGGATGTCGAATATTTTTATATGCTGCTCTAAATGTTATTAAAGAAGTATCAACTGTATTTAAATCATCATATTTCCATTGTAATTTACCATCCTTAATTACATTACGACCACATTGAGGACACATAAGATTACAAAGGTTATTCAATTCCCATTGAATACTTAATGGTTTAGTTAAGTCATACATTTACAATTCTAAATCTTGTGCCTCATTATATAAGGACTTCATAGTATTCTTTAACCTTCTCTTACTAAGAGTTACATCTAATTCATCTATATATTTCTCAAGGAGACTTAAAGTATCCTCTGTATTTTCAACAATATCATCAGATACATTCCCTGCATCCAGTTCCGAAAAATCCTCAATAATCTTTACTTCATAAGCATCGACTTTTAAAAGTCGATCTACAAATTGATCAAATCCATAGAGGTCTTTCTTATTCACTACAATTAATTTTACATAACATTCCTTATACTGATCAACATCATGTTTAGTATAATCTGCATCAGAATCATCATAAAATATTTTCTTAAACAATTTATATGGATTAACTATACGTTCTAGTTCTCTTGTTGCTGTGTCAAAAATATGAAACCCTTTTGGGTCATCCCAATCGTTCCACATAATTTCATAAGGAGTGCCTAGATAAAAAATATGACCGTCATCTGATTTATGATGATAATGCCCACTAAAGACAGTATCAAACCGACTAAAAAGTTCACTATCGTAACTGCCGTCTGCCACTTGTCCTTTATGCATCTCAAAACCATTAATCTCTAAATGACCCATAAGAAGGTCTGCTTTACTTTTAGACAATGCTTGCATGGATGAATCATAATTGCTACTATTAATCCAAGGGATAAACAAAATAGGAGTATCATCAAAATTTACAACATCTGGAAAGGTATAAATTTTAAACTTATCTTGTCCTACAAGTTCTTCCATAGAATTTACTTCACTGGTATTCTTATAATATGTATCATGATTCCCAACAATGATATGTAAATCAATATCAAGTTCTATAAATCGATCTATAAATCGTTTTCGAAAATCTGTAGCAGTTTTATACGATACATACTTACGCCTATCCATAACATCACCCATATGGATGCACGTAGTAATTTTCCTCTCTATCAAAGTAGGAAAAAATATATTGTCATAAAATTTGAAAAAATAGTCGTTGAAGTTTTGATTATCGTTTCTTGCACCGAAATGTGTATCCGTGATAATTGCTATCTTCAATCTTCGGCCTCCATAAAATTTTCTAAACCTTTAGTTTTCTTCACAATTTTCTTTTTTGGTTTATACACATCTTCAGCTGGAAGCATAATGTTTGGATCAAACCCTTGTACGGAATAACCAGTATCATCACCATCCATTACAGTATAAGAAGAAAATTCATTCTTCTCTATCATTTTGTTTTTAACGTGGGTTTGCTTCTTTTCCTTTGCAATTCTTCGAAGAAAAGCATAGTAGATAATCTGTGTAAAATATGCAAAGGGATTTGTCGATTTTTCTGGATTAAAATTCTTCACATACTGAAGACAATTTTCTATGCCATCAGATATCATCTCATCTCTGTAAGTATAGTTAATAAAGTTAGGTCTATATGAAAGATGAGTTGCAATCTTTAAAAAACACTCTCCAATATAATCTGTAACAGGTGGTTGTTCATCCTCTGTACATTGTTCTTTCCATTCTACCATTGCGTGTAAAAATTTCTTATTATCCACATAATGGACACTTTTTGCTTTTGCCATGATCACTCCTCTGTAGTAATCTTTCTTTAAATCATACAGTAGTTGCACTTAAATGTCAAGGGATATATGAAAATTAATGAATAGAATCGGAATCTGTATCCAATTCCTCTAACAATTCGTTATAAACTTCTTCATCACTCAAGTCTTCCTCCAAGTCTTCCTCATGAATTTCTTCATCTATAGTTTCTACAAAACCATCCATCTTTTTTAAAACAAATTCATAATATTTTGATAGACCTGGAGAAACATCTGCCACCATTATAATACTTGTTGAAGGAATATCGAAAATAGTTGTTTCAGTAGCAGGATGCACCCAATGACTTAAATTTAAGGATTCGATAATTCTATCTTTTTGCATCCTTGGTGCAACTTGCATCTTTAAAGGAAACTCAACTCTAATATGCTTATCACAATCTATTGGAGTAATTGAACAAATGATATCCTCTCCGTTTATTAATTTAACGATCTTATAGGGAGATGGGGTCATTTTAGTTTTACCTTGCTAATTTCGTAATCGAACTGTTCTTCGTTATAGATATTTAGTCGTTCAGTGAAGTGTGTAAGGGTAAAGTTGCGCCTTTCCTTATAGGAAATATCATCTGCAATATCAAATATTAAAATGGAATCTTTAATTTCACTCCTACGTAATCCACGCCCGATTGACTGTAATACTCTAATCTTGGACTTACTTGGACTTGCGAGCACGATATTGTTAATGTTGCGAATATTAATACCAGTGCTAAAAGTGCCATAAGAGGCAATCGTGATCGAGTGCTTCTCTCCATCAACAATTTCTCGTATGTCTTCTCTTTCAGTCGCCCCTGTCGCACCATATACAAAAAATATGGAAGTCCCATTTGCTTTCTCCTTTACCTTATCATATAAAATTTTACCATGTTTCTCTACCAATTGAAATAAACAAAGACTATTGCCAGTAAGGTGTACCAAGAGATTAGCAACAAAATCGTTTCTTTTGTTATTTCCTGTAATGTATGTAAGTTCTTCTGCATAGGTCATCTTCTCTCTTATGTTAGGGTGTTTTAATATTACACATTTTATTTTTAAATTGGCAAGAGTCTTTTTATCCATCAACTCTTTTGTGGATACTACCTTTTCTACTGGACCAAATAGTCCCTCTAGTACAAGTCTGTGTGTCTGTGTGCCGTCTAACGTCCCTGTAAGACCAAATCGGTACTTGCACTGATGTAACTTGGTCATAATGCCTGTAAGAGATTTTGCTTTAAATAGATGTGCCTCATCACCAATCACACACCCAAAATTTTCAAAATACTTTTTAGGCATCTTGTAGATAGACTGCCATGTAGATATAACTACATCCTTAGTTACTTTTCTATCATGTCCTTGGTAAATCTTCTGACAATATGTACCTGAACTCCAACCATAATCCTGAAAATCAGAATACATTTGTTCTACCAAAGATGTGGTAGGAACAAGAATTAAAGTCTTATGCCCTGCCAACTGGTAGTAACGAACTAAAGAATATATTATGAGCGACTTACCAGAAGCAGTAGGACTAACAAGCAGAGCCCTATTTCTAGACAAGGCATGTTGGACAGCCTCCAACTGATAATCTCTAATCTTGAGGGATTTGCCTTTTGATTTGGGTTTGAGCGATCTGATGAACCCTCTAACCACCTCACGAACAACATCCCGACCATCGTCTACTCCTTCTTCTAGTATATATGATATGTGATTACTATCACAAAATTTTAAGAGGTGGGGCAGTAATCCCACATATATCTCTCCAGTTGCTGGACTAAATAACCTAATCTTACCATCCCATATCCTATTACGATAGGTAGGCATAAACTTCGCACCAGGTACTTCGAAGGTAAAAAAATCTGATAACTCTTGCTTTTCTGATGCAGAAAGGCCTGAAAGTATTAGATAGACTTCATTCTTTTTAGATATGAGCATTTTGTAAAGTATTGGGGTTTCCGTACTCACCCCTAGCAATGATATTCCATGCTATACTAATTCTCTCATCACCCCTTACTTTCATTTGTGGAACCCAATGCCACATCCATGAAGGGAAAATAAGTCCCATCCCATTCTTAACAATAAATGATATCATAGTAGAATTATACCAATTCGGTTCATTTTTAAGAAATAAAACATTTGCTTGAGGCCTTGGATCAAAAAATTGGAGAGGTGAAGAGTTTTTAGAAGTTTGTAAAAACCACACTCCAGATAAAAGATTATTAGAATGATTATGTGGTGGATGTATACTACCATAACGTAATATACTTCCCCACATATTAGTAAATTCTAAAGACTCATATTCATAATCATACTTTTGTAAAATTTGATCACACAACTTTAAAGTATATTTTGCAAAATCGGCAAACACTTCATCTTTGTGAAGATCATTTTTTTTAAATCCTACTCTATCATCTAATTCATAAGTATGTTTTACCATATGCTTTTCATTAGATGCTTTAAAATTATATTCATGAATTAGTGTAGGAAAACACTCATGAGTTGTTACATTGTCCATGCCAACACACTCCATCTCACTCCATTTGTTACTTTTTTAACTTCATGTGGAAACATAAAATTGGAGGGAAAGATTAATCCTGATCCCTTTGCAGGATAATACCCCTTATCTGCTACTACAAACTCTCCACCTTTATAATCATCATTTAAAAATAGCAATATAGATGCTTGAGGATACCCATATTGTTGACCATGACTATGATGTATATTGTCTATATGACTCGACATAAACCCATCTTTAGGATATCGATTGATACGAAAATCTGTAATATGCTGAACACTAAAGAGGGGATGCTTCTCTGAATATTTTTTGATTGTGTATTCGAATGCTGCCTTGACAGCATTATAATAAAGATTACCGTCCTTTATCCACACTTCATCCATACGCACTCGTTCATCAGAAGTTTCTGTTCTTCCTTTATGACTAGAATATGTCGATGGTTTAAAATTAAAATTCCAATTAATTAGATCATCACATAATGCATAAGGAACAACCTCTTCATAATATCCAATATACTTTTCCATAATCAAATCTTTCATCTGTCCCACTAATACCATCCTAATAATAGTTTTGTTTCTTCTGGAACCAGATCCATAGAAAATGGAGGGTCAAAAGTCGTATTAACTTCCACCCATCTTACTTCTTCTACATATCCTGCTTGTCTGATATCTGCAACAATCTGATCTGCGAAGGGGCAAAAAGCACTTGTAAGAGTGTGTAGGATGGTTACTTTATGCTTCTCATGATTAAGGTCTATGTCATATATCAAACCTAAATCATATAGACTTGCTGATGGTATCTCAGGGTCATATACATTCTTTAAATTCTTTATGATAGCTTCTCTGTCGATCATATCATCCCTGCTTCAAATTTTTTCCAATCAGTTGCGTTACGAATATCCCACCCACGATTATCAATAGATTTAATAATTCCATCTATAAATCTAATGATGCTCTCATAGTAACTAATCTTCCCTTGCAGTTCTAAAATCTCATCATCGGAATTTATATACATCTGGAGATCAGTCTTCAACACCTTCAAATCAAATGGTTTTGCAACATACACCTTTGCCTCTGCTTTACCCCCATAATACTCCCATTTGGCACGATACATCCTTTGATGATCTGCCTTTCTCATTATAAGAAGTTGATCATAGTGTGATCTGTATTCCAACCATTTAGGTTTTATCTTTTGGTTTTTGAAAGATTCTTGGTCAAGTCTCTCTTGGTCTAGGATGTCAAGGTCTTCTTTTGCTTCGGTCTGTAATTGTTCGAAATTCATAATATATATTACCACAAAAAATATTGATTGTCAAGGAGTTTGAGCAGAATTGATGGAACTTCCTTTTCTTTATATTGTCCTGAGACTAGATTTTGAAAACTGTTAAAGTTATCGTTATCTGCTCTCTCGTATTTATAAAACTTCGAATTCATATATCTGATATGCAAAATCAACTGTAGAAGTCATATATTCTACATCAGTTGCCGTTTGTGTATAATCTAATGCTCCCAATACTACAGGATACATATCTCTAAAAAATACATTCAGGATTGGATTATTTTTATTAGAAAGTATAGTAAGAGTTGCATCTGAAAATAAAGCATTTACTGGTGATGCTGCTTTAACATCACCTATATCTAAAGATTCTCCCAGAGTTACAGCAGGAGCATTAGATGTATTTGCTCTAAAATCTCTAAATTGCTTTCTGTTTTTAGGAAATCCTATTGCAGTCATCCATTCATGAATGGATTGATAATTCTCTAGAAACTCATCGACAATAAATGTTATTGACAAATTGTCATATGTCAACTTATCCCCCATAACAGGAATATCCTTAAATGGGGTAGGAAACATTGCATCTCCCAAATTAATTGCTGGAATGTTTGCACCTACAGTGAAAAATTCTACTTTTGGTAATTGATTTATGCCAAATTTGAATTGTGTAGGACTTGCATAATCCAACTTTGTAGGTTGTCGATCTATTGCTTTAATTGCCATACATCTATTTATAATAAAAAAAGAGAGGTCCGTAGACCTCTCTCTAGTTTCACTTGGGCAGTTATCTTCTTACATAAGATTCGTAACTTTAACCCGACGATACCAAGCATTCGTATTGGCATCAAGTGAGGCATCGGAGTTAACCGTATCACCAGCAGCAACTGCACCAGCAGCGGCAAATGGATTTGCAGCAAGACCATAACGTGTCTTAAACCCGATTTTTGGTTGAAAGGAATTCTCACCAACCGCACGAACCATCTGTAGAGGAACGTATGGGCAGTAAAAGAACCCTGCATCATAAGGTGATGTACCTTTATATCCAATAACATAGTACTGTGAAGCAGCTACGTTAGCAGAATACGGATCAACGTAAACCTTGAAACGACCATTCATCGTACCAGCAAAGGTAGTAGAAGTGTCATCAACATTTAGGCTGTTGTTAAGAGCAGGAGTGTAATCAAGAACACCAGCCATCTGAAGAGCGGACGCAACGTCTGCTGAACAAATGATCATGTTCCCTTTACCCCTACGAGTCTGTTGACCGATAGCATTGGCATCACGTTCTATGGCGAACATAAGACCCTTGAACTTCTCAACTGACCAACGACCATTTGAGTCGGTGTCCAAATCGAAAATACCAGCAGTTGTCGTATTCACTTGAGCACCAGCAACGGCGGTGATATAAAGTGAACGAACTACTTCACGATTGATCTCGGCAAGAATTTCAGAACTAAGAATATTAGCAAGTTCTGTTTCTGCGTCTAGACCGTGAATTGCTTTCAAGTCCTGTGCAAGTTCCATTGTATACTCTGCTTTGAGAGCACGTGAAACGGCAGTTACAGTCGATTTCTCTATGCTGAATGCCATCTCTGCGAAAGCATTGGTTCCACTGTCACCTAATGCTTCGGCTTGAGCTAAAGTCATACCAGTAGCACTTACATAAGTACCAGCAGAAGGACTGTCGTTCAAAACCGCAGGGTTGGTTTCAGTCGCACCAACATCTCCACCACCAATCGTGCCAGCGGCATTCTGGTTAGAGATATCAGGAAATGACTCGTCCATGAGAGCCTCGGCACCGTCCTGCGAAATGAATGAAGAACGCATCGCAAAGATAAGACCAGTAGGCCCTGTCATTGGTTGCACACCGCATACATCATACGCAATCAGGTTAGGCATCGCACGACGAACCAAAGAAATCAAAATGGGATCCCAGGTGTCCATTTGTCCACCTGACATAGCATTAACAGGAGCAACCTCAGTAAGATACTGGGCATCTTCTTTCAATGCTTTTTCTTGGTTATCGAGGAGTAGAGTGGTAACGGCCCGCTTGTAAGAATCCTCAATCTTAGGTAGATCGGGGTGTTCTAGCACTGGCTGCCACTTTTCCTGTAGATGTTCTGTCTGAAACATAGTTGTTTCTCCTTTTTTATTTGTTACATCTATTTATAAAATTATTAACTAGCACGTGCCTTGTTACGAGAAATAGCAGTCATATAAGACTTCATTGCATCACTCGTATCAACATCTTGTGCGGAGCCATCAGTTTCATCATCTGAATCACTTGTTGGACGTTGTTTTGGAAAATAACTTTCCTTCAGTGTGTTGAGTTTTTCTTTGAAAGACTCCTCATCACTAAAATCTACATCCTGTGTGAGTGATTTAAACTTTTCAACTTCAGTGTCGGCTAAGTCCTCGGAAACCTCAGATATAACCTGTTCTCGAACCAGTTCACTATTTGACTCTTTAATTTCGACATTCTTTTGAATTTCGGTATTTAGTTTGTCTTCCAGTTCGGAAATTTTATCAGATTGTGCTTCCAGAACATCATACTTTTCGTCTGGAACATCAATGTAGTGATCTTCAAATAATTGCTGTAGACCAGAAATAAAGTCTTCTGCGATTTCACCCTTGAGTCCTCTTTCAATGGCAAGTTCGTTTTCTTTAATCCACTCTTCAACAACATAGTTGAGATACGTGTCTACTTTCTCAGACAATTCGTCTTTAAAAGTATCCATTTCTGTTTCTTTTTCAATAGCAACTTCATCATGGATACGTTCTACTTCACCACGTACCTTAGATTTAACTGCTGCTTCGAAGATGGTTGCGGCTTTGTTTTTGAATTCCTCAGAAAGAGAATCATCACCACTCATCAAAGCATTGACATCTTCTTTTACGTCAATATCTTTAATGCGTTTTTCGATTGCTTCCTTCTTAGCATTCTCTAATGCCTCTTCCTCATCTTCATCTTTCTCATCATCCTCTTCTTGCTCGGCAAGACTAGATTGATATGCTTTTAACATCTCTTTAACTTCAGTTGCTTTCATACCAGCAAAAAATTCGAGATGTTGATCTTTAGTTCTTGGTCCTTCAGAAAGTTCTTCTCCTTCGTGCTCGACTTCATCTCCAGCAGCGAGTTTGCGTTTTAATTCGCCAACTTTTCCCTTATCGGGAACTCCACCACTAGTAGCAATCTTGCCCTTACTTTTTTCAGGGGAATCTTCACCTTTCTGTTGTGCATCTCCACCAATCTCTTTAGCCGCACCAGCGACTTTCTTGGCAGGAGCATCGGACTGTTCGGGATCAACTACTGGTTTCCCAGTATCTTGACGTTCTCCCTCGATTTTAGAACCTTTTTCGGCGGGCATTGAACCTTTTTTGGGTTTCATAGCATCTGATGCTTCCTCAAGCTCGTCAGTTGCTTCCTCAAGTTCAGCAATTACCTCTGCCTCAAGTTCCTCAATCGTCTTATCCAGTTCATTACTGTCTGACATAGGGATTTCTCCTTTGTTTTTGTCTTAGTTATTTATTTATAAATTATAACATTTTGAGGAATTTTGCGAACTCAAGTGCTTCGAGATTCGCTTCTCTTTGACGTTGTTTTACGTCAAATTTCTTTTTAACATCCGCAAGGTGTGCTTCGACAAGTGCTCCATTGCTCCAAACCCACTCTTTTCCTTCCATAACACCTTCTACGAAAGCATTAGGAGCGGAAGGATCTGCTACAATATCACCAGCAGTTGCTAAATAAAAATCATCTTTCACATAGTTTGCACCATTTTTCTGTTCCAAACTACCCATACCTCTAGAAGAAACACCCAATTTTGCACCCTCATCCATCAAATTTTTAACTATTTTGCCCATAGGTGTTTCCATAATCTTTGCTTCACCAATAAAATCTTTGCCCTCTTGTTTTAAACCAGTAATCATATGGGACACTCTCTCTAGATTAACCGTTGGTCCATCTGGATGTCCTAACTCTCCGAAAGCACGATTTTCCTTAATAAAATTTTTGTCATATTTGGCAACTTCTTTTGCGAGAATTTCTGAAGGATATATTCGACCATTTCGGTTTTTCACATCTGATTGCATAAATACACCACGAATTTTATAGGATTTTTTACCATCCTCTTTTGCTTCCGTGATAAATTCTACATCCTCTACTGCTTCTGATATAAGTTTTAACATTTTTTTAATCCCATATTTTATATTTAATTGGTTGTTTTTTCTTTGAGTTGAATACAAAATCCCTAATATGATGTTTCTTACGATCCACACCCTTCTGAGGAAATCCAATTCCCATCAAAAGAAGAGGTTTTTCATCCAACCCTACAATCTGTTTAATTGCTTTTGCATCAAAACATTGACAACACCCTGTTCTATATCCCAACAATGAGGCAGTTAGATTTAAATATCCAGCAGCAATTCCTACCGCAACCTGTCTATCTCTATCTAACTCCTTTAATTTTTTCTCATCCCATTTACCAGTTTTAATGAATGATAATGTTGCTGCATTTCTATGCATATCATCACTCAAATCTTCAGTAAAATCATAGTTTTCAAATAATACTAAAAGGTTTGCCAGTGTTTGAGGGTTTGTTTCAAATCCAACAGGATCACCTTTCTTCCTCTTAGTACTAAATCCCTCCGTGTGTTCATGAACCTCTTCAATCACATCACGGTCTTGTATAAAATGCACTTTATAAAAAGCAATATTCTGTTTACTAGGACAATTTGTAACTGCATGTAACATCACATCCACATCGTCTTTAGGTATATTTTTACTCAAATTCCAATTACGTTGTGTATGTTGACTACGAATTACTGCCTTTTCAAGTTCTTTATGTGTATGCATATTATACATTACGTTATATTATCATAACCCGAAACTTTTCTAAACTTTAATACTGCATAACCATCAGATGCCCCATTTGTTACAAGAACATCACCATCAATACCTGTTCCAGCATTATTTGCTATAGAAGGCATACCGTCACTTCCTCCATATGCACCACTCCCATTAAGGGAAAGTGCAATAATATTTGCATCTGCATTCCAAAGAATGTCAGTTGTTGCTTCTACAGACCACCGAGCTGCCACTAACGACAATCTTGGATTGGTATCAGCACCAGCAAGTCCAGATGCATCTACGATAGATGCAGCACTATTAGTACTAGATGTAGTAATTTTAACTACGTGTTCAAAGTCACTATCGACTAATGTTTGTAATACGACTGCCATTATTTACTCCTAAATCGACAACATCTCTTTTTCAAAGTAATTCATCAGTTTCTTTTCAGGAACTTTGAATTTTTTTGATACTTCTACTATAGTTTTCTCAAAACTATTTAGGAAATCTGAGGGTTTAGCATCCATTTTTTTGAAAATTAGATCAACTGCATCTTTCATTCGAGGTGCCAATTTCTTGTATTGCACAGATTTTTTATGCTCATCCTTTTCAATTACAGTGGTATACATTTCAGAAAATCCTTCATTACGGTCATCTCTGCCTATTTTCTTATCTATTGCCTTTGCACCCTTTCCAATTTTTGATCCTGCTTCTTTAGCCATCTCACCCATCTTTGCTTTTAACTTTTTACCTGTTTCTGTATCCCCCAACTTCTTTGCACCAGTATATGCAAGAGCAATACCTAAACCAGCAGGACCACCCATCCAAATTGGTAATCCACCAGTTGCTAAACCAGCACCTAACAATCCCATACTTTTAACACCAGAAGGAGTGTTTATTAAATCTGCAAATCCTGCTTTACCAGCAAGACCATCAGCAATAAGAGATACATCATAATCACTTTCTATATCACCAGAAAAACTCATCTTTAACCATTGATAAGTTGCTACTCCAGCAACCGCTGCTCCTGTTGCCCTCTTTAATGCTGGATGTTTATCCATAAATTCATCAACCTTTATCACTCCCTTTTCTAATTGTTTAAAGGCAGGAGTATCAGATATCGCTGCACCACCAACATCCAGAGTCTTACCAACACCTCTAGCCATTCCTTGTACAGTTTTTGCAGCGATAGAAATTGACCCACCTAATGCCTTTACTGTATTATATACACTCGGTTGTTTAAATGCTTTTACAACTGTTTTTGCATCTACACCTATACTTTTAGATACACTGCTTACGTGATCCTTTAAATCTTTGAATGATTTGGATGTTGCAGATTCTCCCTCTTCTTTTTCTTTTTCTGCTTTTGCTTTCGCAGATTGAGGATGATCACTTAAATATTTTGATTGTTCCTCTGGACTGAGGTCTTTCCACCATTGTTGATCGTCTTTTTCCTCTATAAGAAGTTGAACTTCAACCTGATCCAACATCTCACACCAAAGACGATAAGACAGTGGTTCATAAGGAAAAGAATTAAATGGTTTAATCATCATCCCCTTGCTCTTGATCCAACATATCCTGACGTTGCTGAACAAAAGTTTTTGCAACCTCTGTTCGTTTATCTTCTAAAGAATTACCTACCTTTTGAAGCATTGCAGCTTTAAAAGCATCCCCTGCTTCTACATTATTTTCTTTTTCAACTTTATCTACAAATTCTCTACTCATTTTTTCTTCCTTTTCAATCCATTACGAACAATAAAACTCTTATCAGATTCTATATCATCTGGTTCTTCTGGTTCTGGTTCTGGTTCCTCTGGAGGTGGTTCCTCTGGGGGAGGTACTTCATTCCCTGCTCCATCTACAGGTTGTCTAGTGATACCGTCACTATAATCATCCATTTCTTGACCACCGTCATCTGGGTCCATATCCTGTTCTTTTTTCATTTGCTTGAGCATATCATCAACTTCACCATCATTAAATCGTAATACCTTCTTCCAGACATATTCTTTACTGAAGAACGTACCCATATATGACTGCATAATATCAAGCATTTCTACACGTTCTCTTAGAAGTTCTGCTTCTTTTAATTCTGTGAAATGACCATCCTGTAAGAAATCATATTGAATATGTTCTTGCATCTCAGGCCAATCGTCTAATGAAATTATACCCTTTAATAACAATTGTGTTTTGAGAATATCAGTGAATAGTGGAACAAATTTCTTACGAATGCGTTGGACAAACTTAGTAAATTTAAGTTCATCTCTTGTAATTTCTGTTGCTCGACCTAAAGAAAATCCACTTTCTGATTCTAAACGAGAGATTGGCACGTTAAGAGAACGATACAATTTTCTCTGGAAATATACTATATCTTCTATCTCACCTAGATTAGCACCTCCTGGGAGAGTAGTAATCTCTGTCCCTCTTCCACCTTCTCTTCGTGGCAACCAAAAATCTTCCAGCATCGACATATGATTTCGATCATCTCGTATTTCACCAGTTGTTGCATCATACACCAATTTGTTACGATACCTGTTCATAACATCCTTGAGGTATTGTTCTGCTTTTATTTTGGGAAGATTACCGACATCAATGTAGAAAATCCTACGTTCTGGTGCTCTGGATATACGGTAAATAACCAGTGCATCCTCAATCATTCGCAATTGATTTACAGGTTTAATCGCCTTATTCAAATATGATAGTACACGACCACTATTACCATCAATTACTCCTGATGGCACAAAAGTAATTGCATCAGGTGCTATTCTAATCCCCTGAGTGGGTCCAGCAGTCATACCAGTATTAGCAAGACCTTTTTCATTATAAAGAAAATACTCTTGTACTTTCTTTGTCATCTCTACACCAGTTTTTGCATCTACTTCTTTTTGAAGTTCACGTACTTTCTTTATTTTAATTGCATCTATCCATCTAAGTTCAGTAATACCTTTTCGTGGATTTTTGTTATCAATTATTTTATGATAAAATATTCGACCATCAACATACCATCGTCTAAAGATGTCATGTCCCTTTGCCTCAAAGTTAAGCAATCTCATAACTTCATCAAACTCTGATCTTATTTTTCTTTTAATTTTTGCTGGATAAGGAAGTCTATCTAATACAATAGCAATTGGTGCATCTGCTTCATTTGCAACAATTCCTTCGTTTACGATATCTTCGATTGCGGAATCGCATTCTGTTTGCTGAGAGATATCACGATATCTCCGTATTAAATCAAAATCTGTCCGTTCTCGACCATCGGTATCTAGGATTTGCCCCCAGAAACCACCGCCGGCAACATCTACTGTGCCATCATCAGGTGTCGGGGAAGTGAACGTCTGTTCACTCCCCTGATCCTTAACTCGTTCTAAACGGAACCCAAAAAGTTCTGCCATAATGTCTCCTAATTGCTACTATTTAGTAGATTAAAATTAGAAGTTTACAGCAGATGCTTCGAAGTGTTGGAATCTCCATGTAACCTCAAATTCTTCAATTGCGTCTGCTGTATCAGAAGTTAATTCAATAGCAGCAATTGTAGTTGGCCATGCACTTCTAAAGATATAACTCTTTAAAACTGTATCATCTCGATCCAACTGTTCTACAGTCAAATCTGTTTGATAATCAGCAGGAGCAACAACACCTGTATTGTCAGCAAGATCGTTAATACCATTAGACCATCTTTCCATTGCGTTACGAACCATAAAGTCCGTATCATTCAAGAAAGTAGTAGTCCAAGTATCATCAAATGTACGATCACCAGCAATATAGATATTTCTTCCTCTAAAGGGTACAGTAATTTCCCCTAAAGTTTGTGCTGGAAGATTAGAAGACCTTACTAGGAAAGATGTTTTACGAACATCTAATCCAATAGCAATGCCAGGTGGAGGAGTAATCGTTACCCTAAATTGGTTAGCCCTTGCACCACCACCGATTAGATTTGCTTTGAAATCATCTATGTTAGCCATGGTTAACCTCCTACCTCACTAAATGCAACACCAGTTCTGGTTGCAATAAAGTTTAGGGTAATGAAGTTAATTGAGCGAGCGGGTTTAATGTAAATATCTCCAATAAACTCGTTGCGGTCAATAACCTCACCTGTATTATTACTAGCATCACAGACTACCTTAAAGTCAAAGATGCCTCGTCTTCCTTGTACATCCCTCAAGAAAGGTTCTACCATATTTCTAAACTGTGCTCTTGTGAACTCATCGTTGAATTCAAAGAGTTGATATTTAGAAGCAATGGAAATTGCTTTCTCAAGAACCAAGAACAACCTACGTACATTAATACGATCAAATGCACTAGGTTTAGTTTGTGCTGTTTTATCACCAAAAAGCAGAACTCCCTGACCTGGAAAGTTAACTACAGGATTTATCCTAGCACGATAAAGTTGATCTCTCTCACTATTCTTTGGATTATAAGCAAGTTTAATTGCACTTCTTACATATCCTCGGTTAAATCCAGCAGGAGAAAACCAGGGATCAGCAACTTTATCTGTATTGGCACACAATCCTGCCATATCACCATTCAATGGAACAAAACGATATACGTCATTATACTTGTCGTACATATATTTGTATCCACTGTCAAAAACCATATATGAAGATGATGGTATTGTATTGAAACCATCAACAACATTTGCAGTTTGTGTAATAGAACTTGCTACATTTACACAGCTGGCACGAAACGGAGAAAGAAATCCTACACAATCCTTACGAGATTCGCAAAGATCAAGGATCATTGTTCCATGAGTATCCATACCCGCTTCTGTATCAGCAACACCAGAACTTGGTCCACTAAGAACCAGATTTATATCGATATTTTCTGTATCATCAAAAAGGTCATACCCTATTTTTAATTCACCAGCAGTTACAGAATAATCATCTGTTCCACCAGTAAGAGTACCATCATCTACAGGAATTACATTTGTATATGCTGATGTCGTATCGGTTCCCCAATTCGAACCACCAGATAGATGATCTGTCCAGTAAATCCAATTAGATTGCCTAAAAATAACATCTGGGTAGTAGTTATTTCCACCCTGATTAGTTTTTGCAATCGGATTCTTCGACATATTTGCAAATGTTTCTATTACAGAGCTGGTTCTTGATCCAGCAACTTGTTTATCATAACCAGTAATATCACCAGTAGAATCATAAACTACTACGTGAAGTTCGTCACCAGTACCTCGACCATTTTGTTTGGCCCAATCAGATTGTCCAGGCGCACTTGGGAATAAATCATAGAATGCCCAACGTCTGCGAATAAATGAATTATCAGCAATTACAGCTTTCAGTCCTTGACCATTAACGTCATCTAAAAGACGGATCGTTAAGGTGTTGGAAGAAATACCTGTTACTTCATATTCATTACCTTCATCTCCAGAGATGTGTGCAAAAAGAGTAACATCAGAAGAAGAATTGGCAGATGAGAATGAAATTATATCACCGACATTAAAAGCAAAATTCGATTTATCAGCATCATCAACATCGATGGTAGTATCACCTATAGCACCAGCACCGTCAACTAAGTTATCTGTTCCCATATGCTGTTCAAAAGCAGTAGCACTAGGACAAATAGTAACACCAATTGAATTGCCATACGTACCAGCAGTACGAGCAGCCCATTCACCGTGAGAACCCTGACCAGTATTAAATGAACCTTCATAATGTTCATCATCCCTGATAAGGATACCACTATTGGCACCAGCATTAAGTATACCTGATTCGGCACGAACAACCTTTAACTGATCGGAGTATTGTAAAAAACTAGATGCGGTAAACCACCACTCAAAGTTATCACTTTGAGGTTCACCGAAAACTTGTACCAATTCCTGTTCACTACCAAGAGTTGTTATTGAACTAACTGGACCTTTTTCAGCGGGCATTACAATCGCACCGACTGTAGTAGCAACTGAAGGGACTACGTTAGTAAGATCAATCTCTCGTACATGAACACCAGGAGAAGATAGAAAAGACATATTTTTACTCCTTCTTTTTTATTGTTCATTGATATTTATAAAAAATCAATTTCTAAACACTAATTTTATATGTGTCAAAACATATAAATAAAAGCATGGGAAATGCTCATTATGAAAAATATAAAGAGACTATTAAGAAGGTAGCACGTAGAAACTATCGAAAAAGAATAGTTTTATTAAACGAATTTTTAGCAGATAAATCCTGTCGGCACTGTGGAGAAAGTGAAACTGTATGTTTAAAGTTTTACCCCCACGATTCAGAGATACGTAAAATGACGAAACGAGTCGGGACTAGTGACAAGTCTCGACAAGAAATTTTTAATCTTATGAACAAATCTCATATTCTCTGCTCCAATTGTTGGATTAAGTCAGATAATGATCTGATTGAGTTTATTTAATACCACTCTTCTTTATAATGATGGAAGAAATCTCTCCAATTATATTTATGAATATTATCTTTTGTTAGTATAGTGCCATCATCTAATATACCCCAAACTCTGTATTGGTAATTCTCAATATGTTCTCCCTCTCTAGAAAAATTCTTACCCTTGATTCTATTAGATAGTATCTGTCCTCTAATAAGTCCGTTTTGTTTACCCTTCTTGTATGCAAACTCTTTATCCTTGGTAAACTTGTAAATATGATCTCTTAGGGGCATTTTACATTTTAAATAAATTTCATCTGGTGGATCTATATTATCAGGAATGTATGGCCATATCAAACCTTCGCCTGGACCTTTGAGATGTTCATTGACTACCCACTTCTCAATCGTAGGTTGACAATACATAGGCATATAGTTATCCATGTCCATTTTATCACCCTCCCATTCTAAAAGAAATCTGAAAGATAATGCTGCCCATCTATATTCTCTTATGAGCTCCCAAATTAACCATACTTTTTCTTCGGTTGATAATTCTTTATTGAATTGTTGGTAGTAAAATCTACTCTTACCAAACCCTATAGCACCAAAAATAATATCGGCCTCTCCACATGCAGAATATACATGTTTATCTGGTGATGCTTCTCTGAATACGTGGGAATCTTCGTTAATAGTATGATCTAAATGTTTAACAACTTTATCATAATACTCTGGATATTCTGTACTATGTCCTATAATAACGTGTAATTGTTTAGGACATACCTCATTTAATGCAATGAGAGCTGCTGTGGAATCTATTCCACCAGACCAAAAGAAGTCAATAGTTCTTCCTTTGGATGCAAGTCTTTCAGCAGATGCTATAAGACAATCAGTAACATCTAGATTTTCTACTTCTGGGTAATACTTGTGTTCCTGCCAAGGAAGATGTGCAGTAGAGGTATTAAAGGTATATTGTTCTTTAGTTTTTCGATTAAGAACTTGACCAAAATCATAACCAGTTTTAAAAAGGGCAATCCTTTCCCTTCTCCAATCTTGCCATAAATGTCTTACTTCTGGGTGATCTTTGAGAAAAAATGACTTCTCTTGAAATTTATCGTATGCTTCAGTTCCAGACCAAGAGTGTTTTAAATATTTTGAAGGAACACCAAAATGAGAATAACTTTTCTTTCTCATATATCGTATAAAAGAACGACTCCAAAAAACGACAGATTTACCAGTCGCTCTCATAACTTCTCACGATAGGACTCCACTTAGTACCATACTCATCAACTATTTGACCAATGTTCTCATCCTCTAGTCCAGTAACAACAAATCCAAACGGTGCCATATCCTGTTCCATTGCGTCCTGATTTTCCTTAATCATCTGCATTCTAACATCCATATCAGTCAATTCTTTAAAGTATGTCTGATCAGTTGCCCATGCAAACAAGAAACAACATGATACAAGATCGTCATTGCAACCCTCATCTGCTTCCCATGATGCCCCTTTAACTATAAAAGTAGAAAGTTCATTAATCATATCATAATCCTCTACAATCAGTTTATCATCTTCTACTAACTGTTTAAGATTGGAACACCCTACCTTCTTCACTGCCTTAGTAGTTCTAACACCTAATTGTGCCTTGCCACCTGAGAAACCACCCCCCATAACTTGACCTGATCTTCCTCGCATCGATGCCATGACCAAATTATCATACTCCAAGTCAAACTGCATTGCAGTTGCAACTCCCTCTCCTACATCATTTATCTCTATAAGAACGTATGCCTGATGATATATTCTTGCCAGATCATATATCTTTTGAGGAAATATGTGTGGTTTTATTTCATTATCTCTAAACTTTGCCACAACTGTATACGGTGTTTGGGTAATATCAAATACTATGAATGCAGAATAGTCATTAGATGTGCCTCTTGATACATCAGCAGAAAGGAAGTATGTGTGTTCTTTTTTTGGTCTTACATAAATATCCAATCCTGCACTAGATTGTATTGGGTCTTTATATGCCAGGACTTTTAATTTTCTGGCAGAGATAAGAGTGTCAATAGAACCAAGAAACTCACAACCAAACTCAGTGTTAAACTGTTGTTCACTTGTATTCTTTATGGTTTCTTCTTTCCACTTTTCATCACGCCCAGGTACTTCTGACCAATGAACTTCAATTGGTATATAAGAATTCCTTTGATTTTCTGCGTCTGTCCACATCTTATAAAACATATTCATGCCATGAGGGGTTGATACTATCATGACTTTGGATGTCTTACCAGAAGATATGGTGGGATAAACAGAACTGAAGAATTGTTCTGCTACATTGGCAGGGACATAAGCGAACTCATCCAGAAAAATAATATTGTAAGAACCCCCCCTAACAGCACTAGCGCTTGTAGAAGACGCCAATATTTTGGACCCGTTCTCAAGTTCTAAACTTCCTTTGTTCCATGTCATTACTCCTTGTTGTAACCATTTTGGTAAATGTTCATATGCAAGTTGTAGTCTACCTAATAAATCCCTTGCAGTGGCTGCCTTGTTCGCAAGGATTGCAACATTTACTGTTGGATTAAATAGTATATAATGAAGGAGATAAGCAATAATAACAGTTGATTTTCCAGACTGTCTAGGTAATTTACAAATCGTAAAACGATTGCTGTGAAATGTACCCACCATTTCTTTCTGGAAGTCATACATCTGAAAAGGGACAAGTCCTTCATCAATATTAATAATCCTTACAAAATGTTGTATGAAGTATATAGGATCTTTCATACATTTAGTATACTCTTCAATCTCTTTTTTTGTCCATTTTTGTTGAACATTTGCTTTTTTGAGATTAGGATTCCCTAAATAAACTGAATTACCAGACATTAACGACATCCCCCCATATCTTTCTCCAATCTATACCTCTATGTTTTCCTAGAGTATCTAAATATTCTAATGCTTTTATTATCCAATATTTATCCGCATCCTTCATCAATTCATTAACAAAAAGGTTAGGATATTCATTTCCAAATTTATTATGAAGATTATTATCCCATTCAAAATTGTTCAGGGCATTACCTTTATATTTATTTATTAACTTTTCTTTAAAATTTTTTGGTAGATGTCTTACGTTCATAAACGCTGGTGCTGTAACATATCCTGTAAAAGAAACTGGTATTTTATATTTTTTTTCATAATAATCTTTTATTTCTGGCAAATCGTTAACATTTAAAAGTTGCACTGTACATGCTATTTGACAAACATTCGGCCATGCTTCAACTAAATTATTCTCAAATTCCTCCACATCTATTGGATATCTCATAAAATGTAATTTATCTCCAATATGATCACAAGAAACAGAAAATTCAACCGTGCCAAATTTTTTAATAAGATCATATATTGAATAATCTCTATATACTAGTTTTGTTAAATTTGTATTATAATGTAAACGAATATTTTTTGCATCAGCATCCGAAATATCTTCCATAAGTAATTGCCAATGTTGAGGTATTTGTAATGGTTCTCCTCCTTGTAAATGTAAGGACTCAATTTTATCTATATTGTCTAAAATATCTTTTTTTGTAGATTGCCATTCACTATAACGTAATCTTGATTCAAATTCACCGTTCCGATAGGGGAAAAAAATTTCTCCTCTTGATCCAACATCCTCTAATTCTGTTAACTGTCCTGTAGCTGTTAACTCTTTTATTCTTCCTGTAGAATTAGTGGGATGACAAGAAATACAACTTAAATTACAATAATTTCCAAATGCTCGTAATTTAAGAGTTACCTTTTCAACTTTAGTTGGTGGAGGAATATTACGAACTTGTTCAGCCATCATCAATCTTTTAGAATTACCAACCAACTTTTCTTCATCATAACACATTTTACAAGAATCTATAAGTTCTCCTTTTAATGCCTTATCTCGTATTTCATCCATTTCTTCCGAAAGAAAAAATTCAAATGGAGTAACATCTTTTGTTTTAAATTTTTTTTCAAGATGATTATCAGAAGCTCCTAAACAACACACATTATAAGAACCTGTATTTTCACTATAAATCTCATTAAAAAATAAACTGCAATAAGAGTTATTCATCTTTTCCTTTGATCATTTTTTGTAACTCAGCGGTTGAACCAACAAATAATGCATTGGTTACATTTTTGGGAGCATTATCTGGCACATCTTTAAGTCTCTTCATTTTCTCTTGTAAATCTCCAAGTTTTTCAGTAACCTCTGCAACATTTTTGATGAGTTGTCCTGCCACTTCATATGCTCTGGGGTGCTCACCTTCTTTTGCAAGTTCAAGGATGCCGTCAATGGCCACGCTCCCCCGCTCCACCAATTTGTAGAAATTTTCTCTTTGGTATTCATAATCTTTCTCCATATCCTCTTCAGGTGGATTTGCTTTTACTGGCCATCCAACACCCATTGAAATACTACCAGGTTTAACATCAACATCACCCACCCAAGGATGTTCTATTATATCTTCCTGTTGTAAAGGGTCTTGCACAACACCTAATTCTTTATCTAATTTTTTATTCATTTTGTTCTCCGTACCCATTGGCGGTTTTCCACTTATCTGGTACTGCTCGAATTTTTATTCCAGTAGAATTATCTTTAATTTTGTACTGAATTTCCATACCATCTTCTGGAGTGGCCCTAACATATGCTGGATTTGCGTGGAGTTTTAATTTAGTACTTTCAGATGTTCCACAATACCTCTTACAAACCTCTAAAGCATTATTTGAATCATTATCAAATAAAGTATCATAAAAATTCTTCCATTCCTTAGACCTTAAAATTTGCTGAATATTATTTACATTAGTTAATTTAAGATGCTCCTTAAAAAACATATCTTTAATTTGTTTAGTCTCTATAATTATTTGCTCATTACGGCCGTCAGTAGAGGGATCACACCAACAACATGGTACTAAATATCCTGTCGCAGTATATCCATACCCCTTTCCCGAAAGACATTTAGGTTCTAATTTGCTCACGGGTGGCCACCTAACGTACTACTATATAACCAAGTTTCTTCTGGAAAAAGATTTTTAGATTGTTTTTTTCTTTGGTGATATTTGTTGCTAGTAAAATGATGATTACTTATATAATTATCTTTATTGGATGGTCTATATGGATCTTCTTCACCTTTCCATCTTGAAGAATACATTGTTAAAAAAAGAATATTATTATCCATTGCCATTTTCTTTGCTTGTTCCACATGATCTTCATTATAACTAAAAACTATATATTGCCACTCAACTTTGATACCCATAGACACACCCATTTTCATAACCTCAAATAATTTTTCTCCGTCTTGATTTATTCTATATAAACAACTTTCTTCTGGTAAACCATCTATACCAAATCTCCACAATGGTCTAGGATTTAATTCAAATGCTTTTTTATACCATGACATTGGTCTATGGGATGCCGCCGTTGCTACAGTTACAAAATCCACATAATATTCTGGTAAGTTCATAATTTCTAAAAAATCATGAAATTTAGGATGTATAATTGGATCAGAAACTTGACCGCAAAATAAAATAGCTTTAAAATATTTTGCTAATTTTTTAAAATCTGTTATAGAAAGATCATGACCTGGAATTGTAACTCCATGATTGTTATATCCTTGCCTTCTACATCGTGGACAAGCTAAAGTACACCGAGGAGATATGTCTAAATTTATATTGGATCTAACAAAAGCCTTTGTTTTCTTTTCCTCTTCAGTTAAGTTTTCATTTCGGCCATCTACCCATTCATCTCGTTGAGTTTTTATTATTTTAGAGTGGTCCGCCATTAAGTTTGTCTCTCAATTTATTTACAAATTCCCATAATGTAGATATTTGCTTTCCGTGAATGTCAATCTCTGCACGATGTTTTACGGTTTCTACGTAAGTATCTCTACGATCTAATTCATCTGTAAGATGATTTAAATCTCTTCTGTTAGATTTAACTTCTGATTCTAATCTAACAGCCATAATTATTGCTCCAATGAAAAATAATATTTGGTGCCAATATTCTGCCAGCGCTTCCATTTATCCTCCAAGATCATCCTCTCCAGTTTCGGGATTAAAAGTTTTTGCATCGCTAAAGAATGATGTAGTTTCGTTAAATCCAAAGTCATCATCTGCATCAGCTGATGCAGGAGTTGGTGTTACAGTATATCTTTGCTCACGTTTAGGAGATTGATCAGGTAGATTTGTAAATTGATCCACTTGAACAGTCTTAATAACCTTACTAGACGTAACAGGACCATACAGATAAAACTTCGCAGTAAATGATAGTGTATATATCAATGCTCTTCTTGCTTGAAATTCTCCTTCATAATTATCTTCATAAGCAACACTATTTAATATTAAAGGAACATCTCTTTTTATTCCCATATCTGTCATGTCATTAATTGTTACTGTATAATCTGGTTGAAAGTATGGTAAAATCTGTTCTACAATTTGCAAGGCATCGTCAGATTGTCTTGCCATAATATATAAAGTGAATTCTAAATTATAAGGAACAGGCATATATTGTGTATCTAATTGACTTGATTTATCTCCCTTTACCTTTTTCATTCTCTGAACACGGTTTAATTTTCTACCTGAGTCATATGATAAATTTGCTATTTCAAAACCAATTCTGGGTAAGGTTACTGCAACCTGTTTAGTAAGGTCTGCATCCTCTCGTAAACGGACAAGAAATTTCTCTCTTGGACCATACGCAAGAGGAACCTTCATTGTCTGAATAATATTCCCATCATTATCTTTACGAACTAAATGTATATTATTAAATATAGTTCCAAATGCGACAACCACCTTTCGCATAGTTTCGTGATAAAATTGTTGTCCTAACATTATGTACCTCCAGCATCACCAAAAGGATTTCTTTCGGAGAAGTCTAATATGTCATCATCAAGAGAATCAAACAGTTCATTTTGTGTAGTCTTATCAGTGCTCATGTCACCCACTACATAATCTTCATTGAGTAAGTAGGCATCATCACCACTATCTGCTGGATTCTCAAGTATAATACTTTCACCAACACCACTAGAATCATTCTCACCTGTAAGATAATCACCATCTGTCTCTTCTAATAGAAGTCCCTGATCTCCATTTGTACTAATACCAATTTCCATCCTTAGATATTCATTTACAGCAGATGATTGTTCCAAAGTCATCTGAAAACCAAGGGAATCCATTGTATGTTCTGTCTCTATAGCATCGATTGCGGCGATATCCGTATCTATAATCTCAGAACTATACTCAAACAATCTGCAATTTAATTTGTATACTGGATTATTGTCCAGTTGATAAAAGGGATCATCATGATCCACAAAGTTAACTTGAAACACCTTATCTAAAGTCGGGTGATATACCAAATCCCCCTCTAAGGGTCTATCAGAATCCGTTGAAGTTGCTTCTGAAATTATAAAACCACTCTCAAATGAACCACTAATGTCTACTACCGTACTATCCAAACTTCCTGCTTCTAATAATATGGAACCACTTAAAGTATCTGTACCAGATTCGATTGTAATTTGTTTCGTTAAATCCTGAAATCTTGTTTTACTGACAACAAAAGTAATCTCACTTAAATTCTGTAAACCTAATTGAGACATTAATTCTTTTTCTCCAGCAAATCCCCCTTCAGAATTTTCTACATACATTTCTATTTTTGCTTGCGTGGTAAATTTCGCAAGATCGTCTGTAAAAAATAAAGTATCTTCAGCAGTAAGGGTTCGATCAAGATAATAAACATCGTGACCATAAATCTGAATTGCTTCTGTAACTAAATCGGCATACAGACTTTGTTCAGTAGCGATTGCCGAGGCACCACTAGTATGAAAGAAGGAATTAACTGCCATAATTTATCCTATCATATGCATAGGTGGCAACTCATATGCTAATTGTATCTGCTCTTCAAGTCTTTGCTGTTCCTCTATTGCCTGAGTGTAAATAGTTTCACCATTCATTGTAACTCCACCCAACAGAGCAACACCACCAAACTTACTGAGATTTGCTCCCCATTGTCGTTTAAGTAATGTCGTTGTATACCTTTTTAAGAACATATCATCATAGATATCTGTATAGGTTGTTGGGTCTAATTTCCTCCAACACTCCACTATAATGTAGTCAGTATCAGCAGTTATATCATTTTCCCAATCCATATCAAGATAAAGACGATTCTTATGTTCATTAAATCTGATTGGAGTTTCACCTACAAGAATATGTTGAAGATAGTCAAGATGTTTCATTGTCATATCAAAATGAATAACTGATGTAGAAGATAAATCATATAAATCATTTAACCTCAATTGATATCGTATATCAAACATATTATTGGTTGCAGTGTCTCCTAAAGGAAATACTTGTACAACCGATAAAACAGACTCTGGCAGAGGTATCCAATTATCACCTTCTTTCCATGTTGCAGTTACACTATTATCTGCTGTGTCTGTTGCCGTTACAGAAGTATCTGATCTAGCACGTGTAACATCTGCTGTCGTAATGAGATGTTTAAGAAACATCTTTTCTACACCATCATAATGGTATTGAGAAAAATATTGCAATGCTTCATCAAGTCGATCATCTGCTTGATCATCAGATACATTGATGTCTATAACACCATAACCAAGATTTCGTAGGCAATAACTCTTTAATGTTGCTTTTGTTGTTGGAGTAGCCATATTATAATCCTTTTTTTTATATTTATAAATCTATTGGTCTAGTTACTATACAATTAGGTCCGAATTCAACATCATCTTCTATCCAATCACTTTGTTTCTTAAATCCTATATTTTCATAGGCATATAAAGAATTTTTTCTAGGAAGTGACCAAATTTTATTACACCCACGACTTTTACCTTCTTCAATAACAGCATTAAGTAGGTCTTTTGCTGCTCCTAGTCCTCTATGTTTAGGATTTATCCATAATCCCCTCGATCTATATAATTTTAATCCACACTGTGCTCCACTATTAACACCAACCAATTCTTCTTTTTCTTCATAATAATAATTAGTATATTTAAGACCAAAAAAAACTGCGGTGGTTTCATACCTCTTTATATAAGTTTGTTGTTCTAATTTGTTTTTTTTAATCGTAAGAGTACTTACTTTATTAATATCTTCTAGACCAGGCCATAATTCTGTGTCCCAAATATTATGTATTTCTTCAAAAGATATTTTGCATAAAGTATACATATGTAATTGTTATGGTGTCCAGTTAGTATCAAGTGTTTCAGTTAAAGTTATATCATTATCAGCACAATGCTTATCTCTAACATTTATTGCAGCTGCAATAGTAGAATTTGCAAGGAAATCAGTTCTTGCATCTTCATCTCTATATATTTCCACAATAGTTCGTGTAAGCTGATCTTCTGATACGTTATATTCCCTTTTAAGAAAACAGCGTTTTCCTGCATTTTCTGAATCTGCGTAATAATCTGCACACACTGCTTTAAATTCATCAGTTAACTCTGGAAAATCTACACTTGTAGATGGCCGAGTACAAATTATTGTATTTTTAATATGAGCCATTATAGTTTTCCTAATCTTTATACATCTTCAGACGTTTGAGTTATTACAATATCATTTTCAATACAATACATATCTCTTACATTTAATGCTGATTGTATAGTAGAATTTTCTACCCAATCAAATCTCGATGCTTCTGAATCAAATATTGTAACAACAGTTTGTTTAAGTCCATCAGCTGATATAGTCTTGGATTTTAAATCTCGTTTTCCTGCAAGATCATACTCTGTAGCTACACCTATAAACTCAGCAGTTAACTCTGGAAAATCTACACTTGTAGATGGCCGAGTAAAAACAATTGTGTTTTTAATAGACATTATATTTCTTCCTCTTCTCTGGTTAAAGAAATACTATTTTGGACACAATATAAATCTCTAGCATTGAACATACCTTGTATATTACTATCTTGTGCATATGCTTGCTTTGATTCTTCATCTGGCATAACAGCAACCCAAGTTCTAGTCAGACCATCTTCTGATTCAGTTTCTACACCTAATGTTCTTTTTCCTGTATTTACATAAGTTTCCATATGATATGTCTTAAAAATATCTGATGGTTCGAACCAAGGAATATCTGTACTAGGTCTGGTAAATGTCATAGTTGTTTTTATTGCCATAATTTAACACCTTCTAAATTACTTTCCTTCACAGGATGTCGTCTATTATAAATAACCTTTCCTTCAGAAGTTATTGCAAGAACAACTCCCTTCTTATATTTAGGTGGTTCTCTATAATGACTAACCGATTTCTTCTTTTGTATATGTTGGTTGATTGCCCATGCTTCAAATCGAGGGGTAAGATAAAATGGTTGATAATTATTAATGTCAACCCAATCTCCAGCATAATTAGATAATACTCGCCAAGATTGACTCAACAAAAAATATCTAACCCTGTCTCTCCACATATCATTTAATCCATGAAATAAAAGATTATATTCAAAACCAGTTACCAATAACATATTGTGAGGATGGAGTTTATTTTCATTAGATAATTTTATTTGATCTTCTGGACAGACCTCTTTTAAATATTGTAAAATTAAACTAGGGCCCCATGCCTCATCTACTACTTCTATAGTCTTACCCATATCTCTTAGTTCAATTGCTCTTTCATGCATCAATTCTGAAAAGGATGTCTTATCCATTTGATCATTAAACTCATAGGGGGGAGAAATATAATAGGAACTATCCATCTCAAAAGCAAATTGATCTTCCCCCTCCTTATCATTCACAAAGGTATAGGAGGGTTGTCCACAAGATGTAATTATATCCTGTTCTGGTTTTGAGGATTTATTAAATGCTTGACGAAACTCAGGTGTTACATAGACAAATTTCATACTAATATATATAAGGTATGGAAGAACCGTATAGATTAGGATTAGTGACAACTAGCAGAAGTGGTTCCACATACTTCCGTAGGCATCTTTGTGATAAATACGGTTTGTGGGATTCTACCTCATGGTTAAAATTCAACCCTTATGAAAAAATAGCAGAAGCACCTTTTGCAAAGAGGCATCATATTCTAAAAATTCTTACGCATTATATTCCAGAAGAAAAAATTTATAATATAATAAGAGAATTTGATACTGTATGGTTATATAGAAAAGATACTCTAAAACAATTTTTAAGTCATGTTGCACGACTTAGAACACAAGTTAACCTTGTATATACTGAGGAAGACATCTCTTCTCTAAATTCTAGTATAAAAGATAATAGTCTTGTAGCAAAATACAGAGAATATCTAACCTTCAAAAAAAGATTAGAACTATTTTGGGATTTATACTATACCCGTGATGGCGGGACATTAGTAGAATATGAAAGATTTGTTTCTGATCCACTACAAGTTGGTTGGGAAATTATGGAAGATTATAATTTAGAATGGATAGGATGGGAAGCAACCTCTCCAGAAGATTGGCCTAAGATTCGTATGCCATTAGGATTAGGCATAGATTATGAAAAGAAATTTAAAAATATAGATGAAATTAAGGAGTGGATTGATGTTTAAATTTTGTTTAATATGTACCCCTCGATCTGGTTCATTTTATGTACAAAGATACATACACAAAACCTTTGATATAGAATTTGGTAGTGAGTGGTTTGGAAGAGTTAAAGAAATACATTATGATAAACTAAAATCATCCCCTGTAGATATAGACCATAGTGTTAATGAAAATCTTCTGACCAATGACGAGATAACCAAGAGACTAGTATACCTCAAAAATTATAGTCCCTCCTTCATTATCAAGTGTATGCCGTTCCAGTTGTCTAATACCATAGAACGTAATAACATATCTTGGGACGGAAGTCAAGAGATTTCTTCAAAAATTATGCGTAATTTTTCCTTGATTTATTTGGAAAATCGTGATATACTATCGCAATTTTGTTTTGATGTTATATCAAAAAAACAGGATTACATCAAGAGAAATTTTACTTCCTACAATCCTGATTTAAGACAAATACCCCTAGAAAACTCAATAACAGCAACAGAAGAACATTTCGAACATTTCATGTACCGTCAAAAATATGTTGAGGTTTTCAAAGAAAGAAATCATAAGGGAGAACCAACCATAATTTGGGAAGATTTTGTATTAGACCCTATTAAAGAAATGTATAAGATAGAAGAATATTATGGTATACGTGGCATGTATTATGATAAAAATAAGAAAGACATAATACCCCATCCAGACTATAGTAAAATATTTACAAACTACGATGAGATTAAATCATGGATTGGGTAGATGGGGAGACAATGCCTAAATGGTTTCCTGATGATCAGTTCATAACAGACCTAGCAGAAGCATTAGTATATGTTCATGACCTACAACCAAATGGCCGTCCAGATACTAACATGTTTAAAATAGCAGATTCCACTGATATGAGGTTTCAAAAGAATTGGTTTACATGTGAGGCACTGGCAGAATTTGATAAGATAAGAAATGACTTGACAGATTGTGTAGTTCTTCATGGTGATCTATGGAATGAAAACATCATTATAGAAAATGGCAAATTTAAGGCACTAATAGATTGGGAGCATTCTCAAATGGGTGATCCTCATTGGGAGTTTCGTATGATACGTAGATTTATTGGATGGGATGGACTAGACAAACTTCTATTCAGATATAACGATGCTTCTGGAAGAATGTTAAAATTAAGTCATATCAAATCATTAGACAAACTTGCTCTCTGTCATCAATTCAATTTCAGAGTCAAAAGAAATGATAGTAAACAACACCTATTCTTAAAATATATTAAAAAATGGCCAGAGTGTTTATATGGATAATGCATCTGGAACCAAATACTCCATGATATTATCTTTATCCACTATAGTACCATTATCTGTAATTGCCTTCACATGAAAATTATTAGGTAGTGGAGAAAAGAATTCCTTCTGTGCTTGTTGTTCCATCAGTCTGGTCTTGCCTTTATTATAGGCATACTCCTTATCCCATTGTGCAATGAAATCTCGGAGCATCATCTTTGCTTTTATAAACTTTTCTTCTGGACTTCGTGGACCGTGATTATACCAATACATATTCTTGTTAATATGTTCATTAATTGCCCATTTATGAATGTCTGCATCCCTAAAGAACGGTTGATAATTATTTAAATCTATCTTCTTACAAGTTATGTTCTGTAGCAATCTAAACGATTGTGTAATGAAAGTGTATCGTGTAATAGTCCACCACATCTCATAATTCCATTCTTCATCCTCTTCAAGATTGGGAGTTTTGTTTCTACTAATCTTATATCCCAAAGGAGAATCTGGATCACGTATCGCATCATCCACTTGAGGAGGATATCCTACACTACCAAACAACCTGTCTGCTTCGCACCCACTGGTATAAATATGCTTATCTGGTTCTGCCTGTCCATATAAATTTCCACTTTCATCCAATGTATGCCATCCCCCAGAAATATAATTATCCCAGAGTTTTTCATAATGTCCTATGACAGAAGTTCCCCCTGCAATAATATGTAACTGATCTCTAGGACAAACTTCTTTCAGGGCAAGAATTATTGCTGTGCTATCTATACCACCAGAATATAGAACATCTATAACTCTATCCATAGATGCTAATTCTTGAGCACGTTTCATCATTAAATCATTAAAGTCCTCCCTCGCTATTTCAGGATAATATTGGTAGTTTAAAACAGGGTAATATTTTTCCATATTGTCCATACTATATACAAACTGATCAACACCCAATGCATCATTTATATAAGAGTGTTTTGATCGATGACAATACTGGATCATAAACTCTTCACGTTCTCTTGCTAACTTATATTTCTCCTTAAAATCATCATCAAACTCTAACCATCCATACTGCCCCTTTCGTGGAGCTCCCTTAACATACTTGTCCCATGCTCTACGATAATCATCTGAAATAAAAACGAACTTAATTGAATTTGTCATAATCTGCCCATAAATGTGGTTTATTAGATGAGTGTGTAAAGTGAACGAACTTTATATCAGGATGAAATTCTCCTCCCAGATACACATACTCATTCCCTGTAATCTCTCTATATTTTCTTGCCATCTGGACATTCCACTTCATCATAGGTTTGCCATAATTTATATCTGAATCTACTACCCAACGAGTAAACCAACTTTTTGGAAGCATAATCAACTGCAACCTCTCTTTAACAGAGTCTTCAACAAAATATTGTTCTCCGTTTACTGGTCCTTTCGTAGTTTCATTCTTTATATAATACTGTTGCCAGTAATGTATATCTTCCATAAACTTGTCGTAAATGTACTTACAGTCTTTTGGATAATATTTAAAGAACCCCCCATTAATATAGTATCCACTTTTCTTTGTATCTCTCCACCATCCTGGCATAGCAAGAAATTGTCCTCGTTTTATGGGGTAATCAAATATTTTCTTATAATCATTTAGAAGTAAAACGTCAATATCCATAACACAAATAGGTTCTTCTGTGTCGAGTTGCATACCCCACATCTTGTTCCATTGAAGAGTTACCTTTGGATTGTATGGTTCTCGTATCCATTTCAGTGTATATCCCTTACCCCTTAGTTTTTTTTCTAAGTAGTCTTCGTATTCTGGACCATACTTATCACCAATTCTAATTGCGATTATTATCATGAGCGAAGCCTCCAGTAATAGTACCCTTTTGGGGCCCTTTACCCCTGAAATAATAAGATTCCGCTTGTTCTAAAACCCCAAAAAAATTATCAAAAGATTCATATAATTCTGGCAATGTATATTTTAAAAGTACTTTATTATAACTAAAAATATTACTTGCATTAAAAAAGACCCTTTTTCCCTTGACTTCTTTCAAAAGTCTGTTATAATCTGGTTCAATTAAATTCATTAACCAAAAATCAATATCACAACTCTCACACATCTCTTCTTGCCAAATTCTCATTTCCTCATAAGTTCCAAAACTATCGACCTTACCAAATTGAAATTCAACATTCCATATGAAATTATTATCTGGGAACCCCTGCTGCAAAATAGCCATTTCCTCTAATGTAGGATTCATATTTAAAATTTGTTTCTTAATATCTAGTATCTCTTGAGCATGATCATATATTATAATCTTGCCGTTAAAGTTTATTTTATGAGCAATAACTTCTGTAGAATAACCTCCACATGGAGAAAATAATAAATCAAATTCTTGATCTTCTGGAAGTTTTCCTAGATATTCATTATTTTCTACATAATAATTATTTTTTTGATTAAAATTATCATTTAGTCTACTAAAATAAAAATTTTTATTCTCTTTATCAAAATCATATGCATCTTCTCTAATCTCTTTCCATGTAGCATTTTGATACATACTCCAAGGATGACCATATGAAAAAGCCTTTCTTTCTCTTTGTTTTTTTGTAAAATTGTGTATTTTAGGAAACTCTTTTGGTTTTATCCAAAGAGGAGTATAATCATCATGATAATTTTGTTTAGCCCTTTCTTCATATTCAAACTTTTCATAAATATCAGGACATCCTATTTCCCTCCATATATTTAAATTTAATTCTATATGTTGGTGATGAAAATGTGCAAGAGGTGCTGTAAAAGAATTAGGATTCGCTGGCCAAGGTTCGGCAAGATGTCTATTAACTAAGGTTAAAACATCTCCAGGTTTTGCTATTATATGTGCTTTACAATATTTTTTGCTCTCTGAGAATTTTTTAAAATCTACAATGGCAGTTTCAGGATGTCCTTTTGATATCACTGTTACAACAAAAATCATTCCTACAGAACATATCATAGCATGTGTAGACTCCGATTCTTCTTTTAAAAGATTTAAAACTTCACTCTGTTTACATAATTTAATATAATGTCCAGTTCCAGCACCAGTAAGACCACCAGACATTTGTAAATATGTCATTTGTGTTTGTTTTTCTACACCATAATCCCATTCAAGTTTATCTGGGTATATAACAAGATAAAGTAATTTTTTTGTCTTTATGGATATAGGATGCAAAAAAGACTTTGTGGAAATAAAGTTTTTAAACTCTTCAAAACTATTCATTAATCTCTCTCAAAACACTTCCCCCAAATTGCTTAAATAAAGATCGTAACATTAACCAATGTCTTTCTTTGTTGCTACCACCATGTATAATAAAATGATATCGATTTTCTTCAGAACTATTTAATGCTTCGTGCTCTACTCCATTATCAAACCAAAACCCTGTACAATTTTCAAAAGGCAATTCTTCCTTAGTATCATATCTTCTCAAATAACAATTTTCTGGTTGATAAAATGCAAGATTTATTGCAGAGGAAATATTCCTTGTTCGTCCCTCTTCTTCTCTTTTTTCGTTAGAATCATTATGCTGACTAATATACCCTTCAGGTCTAAGCAACATAAATCTACATCGTCTATATTCTTTATGAGGAAATTCTTCTAACCACCTTTTAGTTTCGGGTGCTATTTCTTGTAGTTCTGTCCATCCCCATTTAACATCTTTTTCTTCTATTCCATAACCAGAAGGATTCATAGTATAATGCCATCCTAAAGCAATATCTTGATCTTTTGGTACATAACCATATAAAGCAGAAGATGCCCAACCATTACCATAATCCTCTCTATGATTTACAAAAAATCCTTCATCATATACAGCCTGTGCTTCTTTAATACATTCTTTAGGAATTTCCAAATCGATTTTAAGATACCAGATATCATTTTTCCTACACCATTCGACAATATTCATTTTCCTATTACCGTAAATCGTGTCATCCCATTTGGCAAAACCTTTTCTCCTTTAAACAAAACATCCAAAAGTCTTGCTTGATCTACTAATTCTTCAGCGCTCTCAATTGTGTTTATATGATCAGGGCAATCTTCTTTTTGGTTCGTAGATTGTAAAATATATAAAGAATCTTCCAACTGTGGATTTATTTCTCTAAACTTCCACATAGGATACATATGTTCACATGAAGTATTTACTATTACATCATAAGTTTGATCCTCCGTTTTCTCTCCGTCAAAATTTTCTACACCTTTAAGAGATTGTATCATAATATTTCTGCGTATTGATCTAAATTGGCCTTTATCTTTATATCGTCTATTAAATTTAAAACTTATATAATGAGCATCTTCATCTATTTCGAAATTAGTTACTGTGTTTGCTCCTAGAGACTCTATTAAAATAGAAGTCATATAATGTGCATACCATCCTGCTAAAAGAGCAACATTTGTAGGTTTCACATCTAATTTTTGTATTTCATTACCTAACCATAATTTACCTTCTAGTTGAGAAGAGGTAAAGGAATCCATAAGTCTAGTATATGCCCAAGGTCTTTCTTTTTGACATTCCTTATGGCCAGATGTCCAATTGTTTGTTGTTTCTGGAGTGTATATGATATGATCAACTACCATAGTTTTCTTAATTCTTCTATCTCAAACATATCTTCATATGTATCTTTTGTACTATTATTAAACAAACAAATCTTATGGTCTTGCCTTATTTTTTTGAGATCCATATCTTCTGGAAAAATATTTCCCTTATACCAAGAATAAATGTCTCCTTTTGGATATACATTAAAGAATGAAACTTTTTCATTCCAAATTTTATAAAAATTATGATTAAAATAGTTATCTATAGTTCTATATGTAAAAAATGTAACTTCTTTATGTTTTTCAATATGGTTATATACACTTATCATTTGCCCTCTATTCCATCTGATGACAGAAGAATTTAAAGGTGTTGATTTAATTTTACCGTAATTTTTTCGACAATTTTCAATATCATTCCACCATCCCCTAACAATATAAGGTCTTTGCATGTTTAATGTAAAAAAATATTTTAAATCTTGGTGGATGAGGATATCGAGATCAAGGTATAAAAATTGTGTACCAAGCAATTTATTGGGAAATAAACTTTCATTAAACATATAACATTTACGATATGCCCAAAAGAAATCCTTCTCAGGATCATAGTATTGATCCCAATTAGTTGGGAGTTGTATGTCATATTCTGTTTCGGGATTATCTGTTAGGCAATAAAAATTATACGGCAAAGTAAAGTTCTTATCAACTTGCTCTTTTAAATTGAGGACGTAATCAGAGTCATACTTATCGCCCCACTTAACACATAATATTGTATATATTGAATTCATATTATTTTACGAAAGAATGATATAAAACTATTGCCTCCAAAGGTGTTACTGCTTTTCTTAAATCAGTTTTTGCTTTTCTTTTTTTGCTTGATTTTACTTCATCACGATCAAAAAACTTTAATTTCAATTTAAACAATTCTTCTCTTTGAGTATTATCTTCAGGATCATAATTAAAAATTAAATCCTCGATGTTCAATAAAATAACTTCCTCTGTTTCTTTATCTTCAGGAGTACCACCATCTTCAGTGTATCCATATAAATTTCGTTCCTTTGCATATCGTTCAAATGCTTGGTGAAATTCGTTTCTTGCATTTTCTATATATATTTTTGTTGATTCATCTAAACTGTCATATGACCATTCATCCAGCAATTCCTGAAACTGGTCATCCTCTTCATCGACCACAAGATAATGCTCACGTGCAACTTCTTGATCACTCCACATTACGCATACGGTGTCACGATCATTATTAGTATAATATGCATTTATTATCTTATTACTGAAATGCGCCATTCTCTATTCTCCTATGCTTTATTTATACGCAACGCAGTCGTGGTAATTGTTTGTGCAGAACCATTAGGATGTTCTTGAGCACGATAATCATCACCCACCTGTAAAGTTCTGTGTTCACCAGCACCATCTAATTTAGTATCCACCATTGCCGTTCCTCTTGTATTACCACCAGAAGTTGCTACAGTATAAGTTATTTGAAATCCATCACCAGATTCTGAGGCGGTTTCTCGTATCCACTCTGTAAACAATCCATCAATTGTTCCTTCTGTAAATGTTTGTATATCGTTACTACCATTAATAAACACTGGATCACGTGCTGGTGTTGTATCTGTTCCAGTTCTTAAATGTAAATAATAACTTGTTATTGTTGTTGGTTGATCAAGTGTCTCTGGGATACCAGCAGCGGAATATAGAGAGGTATCTGCTCTTGTATCAACAAAAATAGGAGTGGCTGAAACAACAGAATAGTTCGTAGCAGGAGTTGCAGTAGTAGTTACAGTATACGTTCCAGCAGTTGTTGCAGACTCTGTTCCAGAAACTAATAGGTCAATTGCAGGATGCAAAAACGTGTCTTTAACATCTGTAAGATTCATTGCCTGTAAATCGTTATCACCATTAATATATACTGGCCACGTGGTTCCAGTATCAACTGTCGGAGACACACTGGCATTTGTCTTAGTTACCTTATCATAAGTTACTGTTACTGTAGAAGGTTCTGCTGTAGTTGCTTCATTAGGAAATGCTGTTGAAGACTGCGAAGTTGCTCCAGCTGCTAATCTAGTATCATCTAAAGAAGCGAGACTTCCTGAACTACCCACAACACTAAGAGTAACAGAAGGACTAGAACCATACAGAAAACACACCTGTTCTGTCCACTCTAATACCTCGGCAGTGGTCATTTCTATCAGGTTGTTACTACCATCAATGTATATGGGTTTTCTTACAGCCATTATGTTGTAACCCCTTCTTGTGTACCAGCAGTATGATATGTCCAAAGAACTGCACCAGAAGAGTCGCATAGATTAAGTTTATTAGGAAACATATGTTTTGCTGTATTATCCATATGCCCCATCAATCTATGCACATCATTATAATCTGTTTGTGTTGTTATTACCTCTGCTTCTTCTAATAGGATGTTACTATTTGCATCAGTCGAAGAACCATCTGTTCCATTCAAAGTAACATCATCACCAGCATCAGTTCCTGCTGCTGCTGTTTGATTTAACAGAATATTATCTCCACCCTGCTTATTAGGAAAGACCATTTTACCTGTAGAACTAAGAGACATTGCCTCTGATGCTGCTTCTGATTTACCTGTCATGAAACTTAATTTAGTTGCATTATTCGATGCACTAAAGTCACCTTCAGAAATTGCTTCGATAGCAGCAGCAACTAAGTTTGCGTCTGTTCCAGTTGTTTCTGCTGGTGCTCTATATTGCATTGAACCAATAACATCATCCAATTCAATATTTTCTTCACCAGTTTCTAATGTAAGTCTTACAGTACTACCGTCACCAGTTGCATTATGTTTTACTAAAACTCCTGAGTTAAGTTCATGTATAACCTGTATCTCATTGCTCTCACCCATAGAAAGTATTGCACCATCTGAATCCATAATGATATCATCTTCAACTTGGACATCTTGTGTAAAGGTAACTAGACCAGCAGCAGAAATTGCAATCGCATCCGTATCAGAATTAGCACCAACATTACCTCCATCAGCAATTTTTAACCCACCTGTAAATGTTGCCTGTTGTGAGAATGTAACTTGTCCAGTAGCATTAATGGCCATAGAATCTGTATCAGATGCAGAACCTATGTTTCCATCATCAGCAATAACCACACTGGTTAGTGTTCCTACAGAAGTAATAGCAGATTGAGCAGCACCAGTAACAGTTGCGGCGGTGCCACTTGCGTTTCCAGTTACATTACCTGTAAGTGGTCCTACAAATGCTGTTGCAGTAAGAGTATCAGTAGCAGAATTAAACGTAAGACCAGCAGCAGATTTTGCTGCTAGATTACCACTTGCACCTGTTGCAAATAATGGAAAACATGTTGTATCAGAAGATTCATCTGCTACAGTAACCGTTCCAGCATTAGAACCAACTGTAGAAGAAAATGAAAGATTACCAGCACCATCAGAAACCATAGCATCACCAGCAGACGATGCATCAGCTGTCGGTAATTTATAAACCTGATTTCCAGCAAGAGAGGTACTAGCAGCAAAACCAACATAGTTAGAACCATTATACCATCTAAGTTCTTTCTCATCACCAACAAGATGTACATACTCTGCTGGTTCTATTCCCTGACTAAAGGATACTATACCAGCGGCACTAATTGCCATAGCATCAGTATCAGTAGCAGAACCTATGTTTCCATCATTAGCAATAACCACTCCAGATAATGTACCTACTGAAGTGATGTTTGCTTGTGCAGCGGTCTGAAGTGTACCAGTATATCCTGTTGAAGTTATAATTCCAGTACTAGGATTATATGTTAATCCAGTATCAGTTTCGGCATCTTGTGCTCCTGTTTGACCATCTACAAAAACAGGGTAAACAGTTTCGTTTGCACTGTCGTTAGCAGAAGAGGTAAAGGTTGTTGCTTGAGTAGAAAGAGCAACAGAAATATTACCAGTACCGTCAAATGATGTTCCGCCTATAGTCCGAGCAGTTTCTAAAGCAGTGGCAGTACCAGCATTACCACTTATATCTCCTGTGACATCACCAGTAACATCACCCTCTACATTGGCAATCAGTGTACCTGTTGCAACAGTAAGAGAACCAGTTGCTGTTCCTATAGCAGTTGTTGTACCTAATTTAAATTTGTCTGATGCCTCTACCCATACAAGAGCAGCATTGTCACCAGTAGAACCTCGTTCAAAAATAAACCCCAAGTCATTTGCATTACTGGATGCCCCAGTATTTAATTCGATAAGACTATCGGCAATAACAGAGTTAGTAGAGGAAATAGTTGTTGTTGCTCCTTGAACTTCAAGAGTTCCAGATACAAGTAAGTTTTGAGAAACAGTTACGTTACCAGTAGCATCTATTGTCATAGAATCTGTGTCAGAAGCAGAACCTATATTACCATCATCAGCAATAACCAACCCTGTTAAAGTACCTACTGAAGTAATATTTGCTTGAGCAGCGGTCTGGAGTGTACCAGTATATCCTGTAGATGTTATAATGCCAGTACTAGGATTATATGTTAATCCAGTGTCGGTTTCAGCATCTTGAGCACCAGTTTGTCCATCTACAAATACTGGATAAACTGTCTCATTAGCAGAGTCATTAGCAGAGGAAGTAAATTGCGTTGCTGTATCAGCATTACCTGTCAATGCTCCAGCAAAAGTTGTAGAAGTAAGTATACCACTATTTGGGTTATATGTCAACCCTGTATCTGTTCTTACTCCCTCAGAACCAGTTGCAGTGTCTACAAAAGCAGGGTAGTGTGTAGCATCTGTGGTATTAGTTGCTGTTAATTTTACGGTAGTAGCATCTACAGTACCAGCACTAAGTGCAACCGCACCTGATCCATCGAAAGATATATTCGCTGCAGTTACATCACCAGTTATAGAAAAGTTTTGAGCACTTGCGAGTGCAGTAGCAGTCGTAGCATTGCCTGATAAGGCACCTGAGAATGTAGTAGCAGTTACCGTGCTGGAGGAAGGATTATAAGTTAAATCACCATCAGATTCAAGAGAGACAGTACCACCATCTAAATCAGCATCAGCAACAAATACGAGAGCATTATTTTCATTTGTTGATTCATTATCTGTAACAACAATAGTGGTGCCAGTAACAGAAGAACCTGAAGTTAAAACTGAACCAGTTTCATCAGGAAAAGTGATAGTACGATCAGCAGTAGGGTTTGTTACTGTGAGAGTTGTTTCAAAATCGTCAGCAGAAGAACCTTCAAAAACTAAAGTGCTTGTAAAAGTAGAATTATCTTTAATATCATTAACATCTGATATTAATTTATTGAATTCATTTCTAAAATCTTCTAATGTTTGACCAGAAGTTATAGTGCTTGCAGTTATTGCCATTTATTCACTCCACTAATTTATTAAGCAAGTATTTTATTTCATGCATCTCAGATTTTAGACTATTTATCTCCCTAGTAGCATTACGAATCTCATCTCTCTGTTGTTGTGCCTCTTCAGCTCGTCTTTTTGCCATAGAATATGCACTGCGATTTCGATTCACAATGGCATTTGATCGTGTATCTCGCACTAAATCTGCGTTGTCTTCTACTTGTAAAAATTGTCCATCATTCATTTTATGTTGCCAGTGCTATGCACCTTAAATCCTTAATTCTTGGGGGTTCTGATGAATTTGTTCCCTGCATTACAATTTTAATAGAGAAGGATATAAATTCATCTAATGCTGTTTCTGTTCCATCATCTTTCACACCAGCAGTATATTCATATTGCTGAAAATCATCTACAGTCAAAGAAGAATTTGTTGGTGTATCAGTAGTACCTGTAGTATTAAAATATGTCCATCCCAAATCATCAAAATCAGAAGCATCGTCCGTTCTTAATGTCTTAAATAAAACTTTAATCTCAGCACTACTATGTCGATAACCAGCAAAGAAAACTCTCAAAGCAGTTGCAGGGGTTTCAAGAGTAACTTTCTTTGTCATATAAATTGCAGCATTATTATCACCTTCAGGATCAGTTGTAGGTACAAAATCTGTAGTTGGAAAAACATCAGAAGATGAATCTATATTATCTAATCTGTTAGCAACCGCAATCCACGATGCTCTTTCTGTATCAATTACAGGAGATAAGTTAGCCCTTGATGACGATAATGTTAATGGTATTTGCAATGATGCTGATCCAGATAATTCATTTGTTTCATTAATAGAAGAGCACACTATTTGTGTGGCATCAAAATATACATTTTCTCCTATAGGAATGCTTGTTGCATCTGCTATAATTGTTGTACTAAATGATGTTTCAGTACCAGATGGACTTGTGCCAGTGGTAGGTTGTATCTGTGCTTTAACATCTGTATTATTCATTTTCATTGTTGATATCATTGCCATACCAGTATTATAAATTGCATTTTCTGTTACAACCACAGAAGTACCACCGTTTTCTGCTGTATCGGAACCACCAGAAATTGTTGGTGTACCAGTAAGAGTAATAGTATAATAATCCAACCCAATATTAGCAATCGCAGTATGCGTTTTATTAATCTCAGTAAATGGAATCTTATGTAACATATAAAGTTCTACAGTCGCACCATCGGCATGAGATGCAGCGGTAGTGCCATCTTGTGCTCTAGTAATGCCAGATACAGCATTAGTACTGATGGCATTATATTTTAAAATTTCATCATCAATTTTTATATACCATTCACTACTGGCATCCTGAGAAAACTTCCCAGATGTATCATCAAAGTTTGTTCCCAAAGTAAGTGTTAAAGTTGTAGCAGCTGCTGTGATAGCACCATTAAGTGTAGTAGTAGCACCAGACACTACCCCACTAATTGTTACATTATTTGATGTAGAATACATATGATGATTTGGATGTTTAATACGTAAAGTTGTGCTACTATTAGTAAAAATTAATGGATTTGCAGCAAGTGTTTTGGTAGGCACTTCATCATTCTTCAAAGTAACAACACCATTAGTTCCTGTCGTAAATTTTGCTTTTCTTAAAACATACTTCAGATCTTCTGTCAAAGAAGGGGCCCATGTTCTGTTATTATGACCTTTAAATAATACACCTGTATGAGGTTGTTTTGAAACAGTTCTTGTTCCACCAATATCTGTCTCCCCCATTCTGGCTATAAAAACTTTATGAGTAGGCACCCCTGTTATAATACAAATACAATATTCATGTCCACTCTGAACATAAACAGGTGAAGGAAAAGTATATGTCGTTGCTGTAGCAGCATTTTCTGAAGTATTAATATCTGCTACATCCTTTGTAATCCTTCCAAAAGGAAGAACCTTCGGACCAGGATATCCATTAACAACATTTCTGATCTCTACGGTAACAGGAATGCTATCATCCTTTTCTCCATGAAAAAGATCAACACTAGTAAGAAATGCTCCGTCTTCTCCATCTTCTGCTATTTCTTCTACAAAAAAGGTTTGAGCAAGAGGATCAGGTGATGCGTCTGGCTCTGGTATTATATCCTGTCGTGGTCTGGGCGTTACTCTAACAGAACTAGAAGATCTAGACGTAGTTTCATTAACAGAGTCTGTTCTTATTTCAGCATTTCTAATAGCAAGAATTGATTCCTGTTCTGTTTCTAAAATTCCTTTTGCATAATATATTGCTTGGCCAGCAGTTACAGGATCAATACTGGTAACATTCGTTTCACTAGCAGTCAATCTAAATTGTAATTCTCCTGATTGCCATTGAGTATTTCCTGCAACTTTGGGATCAGGGATTACAAAAGTTCCACTCATCTTACCAGTAGCAGTTGTAACCATAGCACTTCCTTGTACTATACTTTCATCATTTGTAGAAAATCCAGCATCTGGTGTACAAAATTCACTTACTGCTATTTTATCAAAAAACGCAAAAACCTGAGTATTAGGATAAAATCCCTCTCCAACAAATTTAACATTCTTGGATCGAATATAAGGAATAACTGCTCTGGAAATTACCCTCGTTCCTTGAGATTCCAAATCAATTTTTTCTACTATATCTGTTCTAATACCTGTTCTTGCCAAATCAGTTCTAGTAGTTGTAACTGATCTTCGACCACCTCCAGGATTATTTTGTACAACAGTTGATACTACACCACTCCATTGAGTTTGCCATGCATTCCATACAGTTCCAATTTGACTTCGATTTGCCTCAAAAAAAGTATCAAAGTTTCCTTCAACATTAATAATAAGATCAGGTGCAACTTCAGTTTCAAACCATTCATCACTAGAAGGAGTTAACGTAATTGTTCCTTGCCAATTTGAAAGAAGAACAGGAGTTATTCTTTCCAAACGAGTGGCATAAGGTTGATCAGTACTTGTTACTGATGTGTATGGTAATGTAATAAGATCACCAGTTTTTTGATATCCAACTCCAGCACGTGCTGCATCTGTTGTAACAGATTCTATTAAAGAAATACCCTTCATTTGATGTGGAGCTCTTAATTCTTTCTTCTCAAAATCAATAGAATTTTTATAATCTACATGTTGAGTATCACCAATTTTATGTCCAGCAAAATTATCTACCACAAAACCAGATTTAAATCTATTAAGACCATTAGAATCTTGAATTTCAAAACTCTCTGCATCTCGTTCTAAAAGAGACAGTGCTGTATAATATTCTACATTGTCAATACGATCTTCAAGTCTACCGATATCTTTCATAGTATACCGCTGATTTTTTTGTCTCCTAACGGATACCTCTTGTGGTTTAAAAGTAAATGCTGGTAAATATAATGTACCCAATTTCATCATACCATCAGGTTCTTTTGGCACTACAGGTTGCTCGTCAGATTCTCCCTCTGTAATTACAAATTCACCTTCTTTATTAATATGAACAAGTACCCATTTGGGTAGAAAATATTCAAAATCACTTTGAATATTTGCTCCAGGATTTGGAAAATTTGTTGTAGATGAACCAGTACCATCAAATTGTCTATGGAAAAAATCAAAAGAGTTTCCTGTTATCTCATCCACTACATCAGCAGAACTATTAGTTCCAGCTATATCTTCTACTCTAGGTCTAAAATCATATGTATCATATAAAGGATATTCACCTGTTGGGGCAGGAGCATCAGGATCAACTTTTGTGGCAGTATATGTTGGTATATCTTCAAAATCCATTTGGTCTGCTACATCTACATAAGAATCAACAGTAAAACATTCTCCAGCACCATGTTCCATATAATCATGTAATATAAGAAGTCTTCCAAGAGGTTTCTCCGACCCAGATTTTCTTACTATTCTGGAAATATCATAAAAGTTATCTCTCTGGCCAGTGTCAAGAAGATATCTGTTAGTTATAACAATACTTCCTTCCGTTACGGCAGAAACCGTTCCAGTTGCTCCAGAAGAAGATCCAGTTATAGTATCTGATGTTGTAAAAACTTTTATACCAGACTGAACAAAACTTATGGGACTAGAAGTATTAATAATTCTTCCCTTGGCACCAGAAGAAGATCCAGTTATTAATTCCCCTTTAGTAAATACCCCAGTAGATGCACTTAATGTTAATGTTGGTGCAGCTGCGTCAGATGAAGTATCTTCCGAATCATACACACCAACAAGTTTAAAGGAATCTGCTCTTCCTAGAGATATTGTTTTATCTGTAGGTCTTGTTCCAAAAGCATCTGTTGCACCAGTAGCAACCTTAACCTGTTTCATTAAAGTGGTAGTTTTAGATTTAGCAGTAACACCAGTTTTTAATAGTGTAGCAAGTATTTTAACCTTGGCACCATTACCCAAAACACCCTGATTAGTAATTGTTACAGTTGATGTGCCACCACCAGAAAATCCAGTACTACAACTAACAACATCTCCTTGTTGTCCAGAACCAGCACCTCCAGCAGTAAGAATTGTCATCGTATAGTTTGCTTCACTATGCGATAAGAATGTCTCTCCTGTTTCGCCACTTATAGTAACTACACCAATAGCACTACCACTTACTACATATTGCCGTCTAACTTGAAACTGAGTATCACTTACCCCACTATTGGTAGTCGTCAAATGTGTTTTAACTGTTTTCTTTATTGCTTTAAATAGAGAAATATTTTTCTCTGCTTCCTGCAATTTTGCTACTAATTTTGAAGAACCAGTTCCACCAGCAGCACCTAATTCTAAAGCAGAATTATCACCATTACTAGTTGTTGTAGTAGTTCCATCTTCTAGTCTTAAATTATCTTCAGCATCAGATGATGCTGAATCTGTTCCATCCAAAAGTAAAAAGGAAGCATCAGTATTAAGAGTAGATAATGCTATATCAGCAGAGAAGTTTTGTCCTGTATCATCATCAGACATAAAGACCTGTCTTACTTCTGAAAATGAACTTAGTTTAATAGAGGTTATTGTTAAATCTGTATTACCAGAATTTTCTACAATCAAATCTGTTTCTGAAGAATCAGATGCTTTAATTTTTTCTCCTGACACAAAAGTGCCAGCAACATTTGTTAGAATAACAAGAGTACCACTAGTACCATCTCCAAAAACAAATCCCGTGGCTCCTGAAGTGGCTCCCGTTACCTGAACGCCACCATCCGAATGATTAGCAACAAGAGTAGCACTAGGAGTACCACTCAATGTCAAGAATGTAAATGGCCGTATATCAAAAAGAAATAGTTTATATATTGTCTCGGCAAGACCAACAGTGCCGCTGCTGAATTCCATAGTCCTTGCTCGACCAACACCAATTCTGGTTCCAGCAGAAGACCCTCTTGTAACTGTTGCCGTGTCAAAAAGAGATATCTGTTTATATGCAGTTGCTTCATTAGTAACTGCTGAAATATCAGGACTGCCATATACATTATTAATATTAACAAAATTACCAACATCAAAAGAAGTTATTCCAGCATTAACAGTATTAAAATCTCTTGCCTTGTTTATATCCTTAAATGTTGGGGCAATTTTTTCAAGTTCATATCCTTTAACATATGCCTTACCAGGCGATACTTTAAGAGAAAGTAAAGAACTTGATGCTGTATTGCCATCATCAGTTGTAGCATCAGCAACAAACACACCCTCATTTTCATTAACTGTAACACATTCTTTTAGTTCGAATTGAAAAGGTCTGACCGTATAATCACCAGATTCATCAAAAGTTCTGCGAGCAAAAGTATCTTCTATCGTTCCAAATTCTGTCTCTCGAATTTGAGATAAAGCAACACTATTTTTTACTCTCATTAACTCTACAAAATTTTCATCAGCAGTAGATGTCTCAGCAAGAGTTGCCAAGGCACAAGAAATTTTAAGTCGATGAGCACCCTTCGCTGCAAAATTCGAAGACCCCTGAGAATTATCAGTAAGAGAAGAATCTACTTCTGGAGTTATGAGAGATTCAGTAATTGTAAGACCAACTCTACCAGAAAAATTAATATCAAATTTTGATAAAACTATTGTCTCTTCTGCTACCTCTACAAATTGTCCTCTAATATAATAAACCCCTGCTTGGATATTTGATCCTGTACCACTACCAGTAGCACTTGTTGATGCTGTAGTAGCAGAAGCAACACCAGAGGAATAAGAAGTTGTGTGTGTGATTCCCACATCAGCAGAAAGATTTTCACCATTAGCAAAAACAAGAGTAGTATTATCCGTACCCGCTGCAGTGTATTGTACATATAATACTGGAGGATCAACAGTAGTAGCAGCCACCACTAAATGAACCTTTGCTTTAACTCCAGTTGTTACACCAGTTATAGTTACAGGTGTTTCGGCATTTAAATATTGAGTAATATCTATATTTTCAGAAGAAAAAGAATTTTCTAATTTTACAAATTGAAAATTCTTGTCTAAACTTATTCTCCCAGGAATAATCATAGCACCTTCTTTAAAAAGGTGTCTTCCCTGATGCTCCATTTGATTCTTTAACAAAGTTTGGAGTTGTGTTAATTCTCTTGCTTGTACAGCAAAACCAGGACGAAACAATAAATGTTGGAAATTGTCTGTAGAATCAAAGTCGTCAAAATATGGAGCGACATTGAGATTTGTTTTCTGGGGCATTTTTTAAAATTCCACTATGAGTTTAATATCCTCTGTCTGATCAGATGATCGACTTATGGGTTTCCTATTTTCTATATAAATTATCTCTCCGCTGTCTGGTTGTAATTCCGAATTTGCATATCCATCAGTAAAAGTAATTGTATTACCACCAGAAAGAGTTACTGCTGAGTCAGAAGTAGAATCGGGAATACCTGTTGCAGAAGAAGTTGCACCAGTTACAACATTTGCTCCACTAAATGCAACGAATGCTCCTGTAGCAGTAGCAGTTCCATAATCTCCAAATCTCTCTTGTGTATAATAGAGAATATTGAGAGAACTGTCCCATTCTACAACTTTACCTATAGCACCAGTGGTTGCCTGAGAGATCTTTTCATCTCCATCAAACGATCCTGATACAGATGTCAAATGCAATGCCTTCGTTTGTCTACGAGTAGATTCTGTTGCTATAGTAGTAGTTCCAAAATCGTAAGGGTCTACTACTAGACCAACTCTACGAAAATCATTAGCAACTGTTATATCATCTCCTTCTGCCTGAGTTAAAGTAGTATTCATCATTACATAATGTCCACCAAGTTCCTCTATAGCATCAAATCCATGTCCCTCTTTTGGTCCAATAATTACAGAAATCGTACCTTCTGTACCACCTAAATTTGCAGCAGAAGATAGTCCAGTATCCGAAAAAGTGTAACCAGCAGTAAGTGGAACCGTTCCAAATGTATATGCAGCACCAGCTGCATGAACAGTTGAATCTGTTCCAGCAGTTAATCCAAAGGATACAATTACACCACTACTAACAACGATACTAATAATAGCACCAGAAGAAGTTCCTTGACTTGTGCCATCACCATAAACAGCAGCATAGTAAGTACCATCAGTTTGTCCAGAACCAGCAGAAGTAACTATAAAGGAATCTATTGCTCCATCCGTTGCAGCTGCACTTACTGTAGTATCTGTGGATACAGGTTGGAAATCTGTAGTAAGAAATTTTTCTATTTCTGAAGAAGTAAGAGTATACATGTATTGTATCACATATCCCCCAGAAGCGAAAGGATCATTTCCTGTAGCAGTAGGTGCAGAACCAGACCATGCTGTTCCCCCATTATTATCAAGAACCTTATATACCTTATAGGCATCTGTCATAAAATAAAACGAAGAATCAAAAATATTCGTAGCACCAGAGGTAGTAGTATTAGAAGAACTAATATCATGTTCATACATGTCATATATGGTTCCGTTGGCAAAATCTCTTCGAGGAATTGCATAAGAAACATCACCAGTAGCAATTAATTTGGCAGCCAGCATATCATCCCAGTAATAAAACTCAGAAGCAACATCATCAGCAGGAGTTGGGGGAGAAGCATCAGTTCCACCTGTCGTTCCTGTAGTGTATGCATTAGATTTACCTATAAAAAGATAATAGGTATTTTTTGCTGCTTCACTAAACGACTCATAAAATTGTGTCGCATTATGAACCCTAAATTTTTCTGTGATAATTGCTGACATTTCTTTTTCCTACCTTATTTATGCACCAGCACCATGAATGGTTTTTAATGTTGATCCACCTGAGTTTTTAATTAAAAGTGTTGATAAAGTTTTTAATTGATCTGAACCTATAGCATCGTCCGCCATATTTGCTTCTGCTACTGTATCTGTGGCAATCATTGCCCCTGTAACAAGTCGAGAACTACCTGTACTTACAACTGTCCCTGTAACATCCTCAAAAGTGATAGTACGATCCGCTGTCGGATCTGTTACATCAAATGTAGTTTCAAAATCATCTGCTGTACCTTCTACCAAAAACATATTCACAGTACCACTTGTTACAGCAGTATTAATATTCATAACTGCATCTGTGGTTATGGCACCAATAGAAAGTGTTCCAGTACTAGTTAAATTTTCATCACCAAAACTAATAGCACCAGAACTATCTGTAAGTGATCCAGCTGCTAATGCGGCCGTGCCAAAATTACCAGTAGTTCCGTTTACTGTGGTTGTAGCAAGAGTTGAAATTGTTGCTGAAGTTTGTGTTCCGCCTACCACACCTGTAATTGTTGGGGCAGTGAGGGTAATTACTGTAGCAGAAGCACTAATTCCACTACATAGATCAGTTGCATCACCAAATTTAGTATAAATTTCTAAGAAATTATCATTAATTTTGTCTCCACCATCACGTAGATTATCACCAGTGCCGTCATCGGCTTCGGAACCCAAATTAACTGTTTGTAGTGCCATGATTACTCCTCGTTGTTCTTTTATTTATAAGTTTAAAATCAGTATCTTATGTCGTTTCATCAAATGTTTGACCTGTTCCATCCCACGTTGATGCTGTGCTATCAAATTGTGGTATTAGACCAGCAGCTGTCTGTACTGGACCTGTTCCTACCAAGGATAAGAATGTTGCTGCCTCTAAGTCAATCTGCCCTCCTGCCATAGTGCCTGAACCATCCACTTGATCAAACACTACAAAACCTGGATTGTGCTGATCTAAAATTCTTTTAGTACCATCTTCTGCAAGTATATCATCTCCAGCATCTTGTCCAGTAGAAAGAGTTTGATCAAATATTATATTATCTCCAGCATTTGTACTGCTTCCATCAGTTCCATTTAATACCATAAATACTACTTCTCTGTCATCTTGCAATGCAATATGGCCATGAGCTCTTGTTCTTATCATTGCTGGTCTGGTAAAACGAACAAAATTAGTTTCAGATGTAAAATTAATTTCTGGTATCGTTGATCCACTTTCTGCTTGTAATAATTGAGTATCCAATAACATTTTACCACTACGTTGTGGTGAGGTTTCTGTTTCTATCAGCATATTATTACCAGCAATGGAATTTTCCTGTACAATAATAAACCCAGCTTCTGTTAATAAATAGTTTTCTGTATCACTACTACTACTGTCAGTTCCATCTAAAAATATACCTTCAAAATGATTTTCATAAACAAGATCACCAGTGTCCATATTGGCATCGGAATTTTCCATTATGAAGTATTCTGTATCGATATCATCTCCCAATCCTCTGCCTTCTTGAACAATGAAAGGTGTACGAACTATTTCTTCAATTGTTATTTCACCACTAAGAACATCTTCTGTAACAAAGTTACTTCCTGCATCTGTAGACGAACTATCTGTTCCATCTAATATAAAATTATCTCCATAAGAATTAGTATCATCTTGATGCAAAACCCTAGAGTTAGCATTTGAACCAGCACCATCTGTTCTATCTAACAACAATAAATTTGGTGTGTTGACATCTACTTGAGTATCTGTGCCACTTTCTAAAGAAACTATATCATTAAATGTTGTTGCTTGCTCCAAGGCAAATAAATCATTAGACCTAAACTGTAAATCATCAAAGGTTAACCCACTACCAAAATCTGCATCAGTTGCATCTTCTAAATCTAATGCCTCACCTATATCTCCTATAGAACCAGACTCCTGTATAATACCATCCGCTACTATAACAAAACGATTTATGGTTGGAGTATTAAATTTAGTTCCATCTTCAAGTTCAAATCCATTAGCAATAACCTGAGTTTCAGCAAAGAGAGGTAATCCTGATCTAGACCCTGCTTTCACTGGCCAGACAACCTCTGGAAGTCTGACGGTTAGTGTTATTTTTGACAAAAGAGATACATCTCTATCACCAGTTGGTGCAAGAACTGCTTCTTCTGATGAAATTCTTTGAGAGGTATTATCTGTTATAATATTCTCATCAACTAATGTTTCATCTCCTAATATAAAACTTCCAGCATTATCAGTTTCACTATTAATATGATCTCCAGCATTCGCAGAGTCACCATCGGTTCCGTCCAAAACAACATAATCAGAATTACCTTCTTGCTGTATTACCTCAGAAGCATTATCTATTAATTCATACCCACTGTCATCTTCGAACCTAATAACATAGGGAGATTCCAATAACATTCTCTGAAACAAACCAGTTCTCTCTTGCAAAGTTGGATTTGGAATACCTAATCTTCGTTTTATTTGTACCTGGAAAATATTTTCCAAGAAGGAAGCAAGTTCTGGAGAGAATCTGTCTGTATCACCAGTATAATCCGTTACACCACCAGCAGTAGGTATTTGAATATTAGCAGCAATGGAAGATGCTAAAGTAACCTTACCAAATACTGCAAATCCTGCTGGATGTGTTGCCCTTTTTAATTCTGTAATATAAGTACCAACAGACTGTCCTATTTTAATTTCATATGAAAAATCCTGATAGAAAAAAGAGTCTTGAAGTCTAATAACCCCATCACTAATATGATGATCAGTATTTTTATAAAACCCTTCTTTTTCTGAAGTAATGTCAGAATTCATTGTTGCTTTTGCGTTATATTGATTTACTATAGTCGCACTTGCACCACCAGCATCTGATATAACATTGGTTCTAAAATCAGGATCACTTTCACTTATTAAAAAAGACCCTGCGTTAGTGCCACTGGAATCTGTTCCATCTAATAATGTATACCCAACTTCTAATAATTCTCCTTCTGTAATAAGAGGATCACCAAGGTCAGTTGGAAAATTGCCAATATCTTTCCCACTCTCTTGTACAAGATTAATACCAAATTCTTCATCTATTACAAAATCACCATCGGCATCACCATCATTTAATAAAAGTCGAAGAACAGAATCTGTACCATCATTAAAGTGTTGAGTTAAAACTAATTGAGAACTATCTCCAATTGTAGGAGCATCTAATAAACTCGTTTCCAATATAAGGGGTTCATATGATTCTCCAATAATCCTAACGGCATCAGTATTATCATGTTTTATAGTAATTTGTTCTACAAATTCATAATCTCCAGCAGCATTACTATTACTAAAACGGTTTTCCATCAACAAAAATTCTCTTGTGTTAACTGTAGCATCTGCTACTTCATCTTCCAAGAGAATATTTGCTTCAGCATCTACTGATCTAAATCCGCCATCTTCGAAAGTAGTAATAGTTCGTGGATCATTTGTTCCGTCATCTGTAATCCATCCTCCAACAGTAAATCTCTGTCTGCCTGTTCCGTTTAATTGAAATTTATCTCTAATTATTTGAACATCAGGATAAGGTTTCTCGTCTTCGAATAAAATCTCATCCCCAGCATCTGTACCACCACTATCAGTTCGATCTAATAGTAAACGACTTGTTGTTACCTCATTTTCAAGTTGTACAAATTGATTTACAGTTGTGCCTAATATCTGTTCAAGATCTATTTGATTAATATATGTTTCTAATGCATCAGAAATTAATTTCCCAGTACCATCTTCTAGTATAATATCTGTGGCATCAAATATTCGTGGGAACACACTCAAAGAACCCTGATCAGTTAAAGTATTATCTAACTGTATAAATTTTCCTGTGACACTAGGAGATTCTAATTCAATACCTTGTGTTACATCTACACCAACTGTTTCAAATTCTATTCTTTCTCTATTCTCAATTGTTGCTGTCAATAGTTTAATATCATCATTATATGCTTTTACAGTCCCAACATGACCCGTGGTTGTAAATGGACTTGTCGGTAGAAAAGAACCTGTAACATCCTTTACTATAAAATGAGTATCAAATGTTCCAGATGGATCAGAGTCATATCCAAAACCACCATCCTTTATCTTTATAGATGTTATCTGTCCTATATCAGTAGATGTTGCTGTAACAAGTCCTCCAGTTCCAGCAGTGCTTGTAATTGTTACAACAGGTAATTTGGTATATCCACCCCCAGGATCGGTGATGACTATTCTAGAAATAGAACCTTCAGTATCAGCTGCACCAGCTTCTATTTGAAATCTGTCATTATCTGAACCTATAATATCTTGCTGTCTTGTTGTTTGTTCTGTAAGAAAATAATAACCATCATCCAATGCACTACCATTTGTAGCATCTATTAATATATTATCTCCAGCATTACTTCTTGAGTCATCAGTACCTTCCAAAACCAAAGTAAAATTAACAATACTCTGATTTGTATTTGGTTCCTGTATAAGAAAATCATCATCATTATCAGTATCTTCCAATAAAATACTGCCATCAATAACACCAACAATTCCTTGGGCAGATTCAACAGTAGTATCTGCTGCATTAGGAGTAAAGACTAATGGATCACCAACTCTATATAAAGAACCTATATCATCAATAATTGTTCCAGTTACACTTCCAGTAGATATCTCACTAACCTCTGCATCTGCAAAATTATTCCCCTCGGCAGGATCAATAGTGATAGGATCATTAACAGAATAATGCGCCCCTGCATCCGTAATGGTAGACCCTGCTACAAATGATTTAACCACAAAGGACATTGTAACATCTTGTGTATTAGATGTTGCTGTTATGGTTTCCTCTACCTGAAATGTACCAACAGTTATTTTAGGATCAATTTCCAATTCAGAAACAGAAGTATTTCCTTGAAATAAAACTGTAGAATTAAGAACAACACTTGTTGCCCCAGAAGTACTACCTGTTATATTTTGCCCTACAATATCAAGTGCATCAGATCCACTAACAGCGGAAACTCTCATAATAGTAGGTTGACTCCAATTACCCTTGGAAACACGTAACATAAATTTATTTGGATATACAATTTCTGCTTCTTCATCAAACAGAAGTCTTAAAAAAAGTTTATGTCCTTCGGATGTTCCTTTTGCTGTATATAAATCCTTAATATTTTTAATAAGATCACGTTTCGAAACTCCTGATGCAAGGGTCTTTGGAATTGATTCCAAAAACATATTAAACATCTCATCCAAAAATACAGTAGTAGTATTATCTGTATTCGTATACTCCAAGAGTTGTTGCATATTCTGAACAGGATTTGCACGATAGGAATCTATCGTTGCTGTTGCATCGGAAGTAGAACCTGTTATGGTTTCACCTATCTCAAATTTTTGTTGGGAAGATACGAAAAGTCTTTTATTACCTAGATCATCTACAAGAACTGTTGCAGTTGCTTTAGATGTAGAACCAGTTATGGTTTCATTTGCTACAAACTTACCAGTGGTTCCTGTCCCTACTTCTGTATTAATCTTTACAGGGACATCACCTTCTGATAAAATAAAACTTGTGGAAACTGTTTCTTGTCGTATGCTGTCAATAGTAACAGTCACAATCAATTCCGCTGCTTCTAGGAATTGATAAAAACTCTTAACAAAAGAAACAAACTTCGGGTGATCTGCTTGGACAAAATCAGGGACTTGCCCTTCTATCAAAGGAGAAATCTTTGTAGTTAACTTTCCATCAAAGGGTGCCATTTTTTAAAAACTCTGTGTTTCTGGTACTGCCCCAGTTGTTACATAAGTAGATGCTGCACCTGGGACTCCAGTAGCAATTGTATCCACCTGTCCTGTAACTGTTGTGTTTGTAAAATCTATTTCCAGTATCTGATTTCTAACAGCTCTAATATCTTTAGAATCAGGAACACATGTTATTCTCACCTTCACTGAAGTTAGATCATCAACATCCTCTACTGATATCAAATTAATAGAATCAAGTTTAACACTACCTTCAGTATAATCTATAGTTCCTGCTGTCAGGTCTGTATATGTTCTAGTAGACCCTACCAAATAGAATCTTCTTATATTTCCTACACCATCATCATCAAAGAATTGTATATTTTCAGTATCCCCACTAACCTTAAATCCTGTTGAAGCAAGGATACCACCATTCACTGCATTGTGTCCTTCTACTGGATGATAAAAAGTATTATTAAAAAATAAATTATACCCTTGTGCTGTATTTAAAGTAGGTTCAAATAATTGTGCCATAGTAACATTGGTGACATTGTTTAATATAGAATTATCAACTGTATCAATAAGTCTTGTAAGTTCAGAATGTCTAAATGTATTATTGAATTCTGTTAATTGATCAACATTATATAACTGAAGAACATCTGTTACATTAGAAGATAATGTTTCTTTGGTTTTTGTTGTTGTACTGGAATTAAACTTAAATACTACTGTTAAAATAAGAAAAGTTGTTTCGGGATCAATAACAACAGGAGTAAGAGATGCTACGTTAAACTTTCTAAGGTCTGTGACAAGTAAATCCTTTTGAGTTTGTGTAAGATTATTACCAGTAGTAGATTTGATCGATATAAAAACCTTTCCAAACTCTTGGGTAGACACAACCCCAAGACTAGAATCAAAAGACCCATCTTCTCCACCGAATACCTGTACAGATTTTGTTTGTGGAAATAACTTCCTAGCAAAAACCTTATAATCATTTACAGTAACACATCTTCCTTGTGCTGCAAAATCCAATGGAGCATTAAGTTTAATAGAAGCAAGAGATTCTCTTTCTCCTCCACCATCAGCTGAGTTAACAGTTGTAACAGTAATATCTGTTTCACCATCAATAGCACCTGTATTTGTAAAAGTTGCTGCACCATTTGCAAGGTCTTTATTTGTGGCCACAAAAGATAATAGAACTATGTTTCCATCTGACAATGCCTTACTAACAACACCATCACCAAAATACACTTCAAACTTTCCTGCTTCCACTTCCTGTAAAAAGAAAACAGAACTAGTACCTAACAGTTGTGTTATATCTGTTGCCTTTGTATATGTAGCAGTTGTTGTATCACTTATAGAATTTTGTACATCTACAGATAAAGTACTAATATCAATACGATTATCCTCAATTAAAAATCTTTGATCTGCATCAGAAGAATCCACTGTATACCTTTGAGTAATAAATGTACCTTCATATAATAACACATTATTAAAAATAATATCCAACCCAGATTTATTTGCTGTCACATCAGAAACAGTAACAAACTGAAAAGATGTTCCATCAACTGTAGTAGAAAAAGTAGTACCTGATGGAATTGTTCTTGTAGAAGTAGATGCATTGTTCATTGTCACATTCACCGTTGCTTTTGGTGCTGTAACAGAACCAACCTCATAACCTAAAGTCTTCGCATGAGAAACTATACTTGATCTTAAAGTCGAAGTATCTATAAACATTTCATTAGCAAGCATGTTAGAATTGAAACCAAGATAGTGAGTGTTATATGCAAGTATATCCAATAAGATATTCATACCAGCACCTTCAAAATCATAATCAGTAAATTCATTCTGTGCTCTAAGGAAAGTTTTTAGGTTATCTTTAACGTCATCAAAATCAAATTCTGTAATATCTAATCTTCGTGCTTCTGTTGCCATTATCGTACTCTCTCTAACATAACTTGTAATGTTACTAATTCTGTTGGAACATTAACTACATAAAACTCTATAGTCAAATCATAAGCATTACGATCCAAATCTGGATCGGCTCTAACTCCTACAAGTCTTGCTCTTGGTTCAAAATTTTCTATAACATCTTCCACATGTGTTGCTAGAATAACAGCAGTGATGGGAGTCATCAATTCAAATAACATATCTCTCACACCAGAACCTATTTCTGGGTGGAAAGGTTTTTCGTAATGATTGAGTAACACAAGATTACGAACAGATCGTTTAACTGCTTGAACATCCGTGACCTTATTAATATCCTTATTAGATGTTTTCCTCTGAAAGAAGAGATCCAAGTCTTTCCATTGACGAACATTACGATCAATATTATTTTGACCTTGGGCATCTGTAAATGCTTCTGAAGAACTCGGTGTTCCTACCATGTTAAACTCCTGTAACTTTATTTATAAGTATAACATCAATCGGCGGTCTGTTTCATTCTATAAGGTTCATACTTTTTCCATACCTGTTCTGCTGGAACTCGTATAAAAGGTTTTTTCGTTTCTCTTACATTAGGATTTTTAATAGTAAGAAAAACCTTCTTCCCCTTGGCCCATGCGTCCATTTTTAATAAATCCTTTTGAATGAGTGTTCTTTCTCTTTTAATAGAGTTTAATAGTTTCTTATTCACACTAGACATTTATGCTTTCTCCTATCAGTTTTCCTTCATTACTATTTTGTATAAATTTCTTTTTGAATAGTTCAATTAGCTCGTCTGCTTCTGCTGCTTTTTCCTCGGCAAGTGCCTGAAAAGGTTTCAACTCAAATTCCACCCCTTGAGCAAAAATTTGGGCAGCATCAAATATTTTACGATTATCCAATTGTTTTTGCAGTTCTATTCTTTTATTATTAATAGCATCCCAATTTACTTCACTTATAGCTGCAACCCCTGCTTCCTGTACATCTCCTGCTAATTTTGCAAATATAAATGTTCCATCTGCTTCTCCAGTATCAGGATTTAATGCTTGATTGAAAGGAGGGGTGGCGATAGATGCTTTTAGCATAACTCCTAATTTCTGAACTACTGCTGTGGTACTTGCATGTAACTCTGCAACTGCTCTGGAATTATTATTTTGAGCTGCTTCTACTTCTGATAAACTCAATCCATCTCCACTTGTATTTGTTTCTCCTTTTAATGCGGTTAAAGCTCCAGCATTTACTATATTTATTAAATTCCCAGGATTTAAAGCAGCACCACCCAAAACAGACTCTATCTTTGCCCTTGCATCCAACTTTCTAAAATTATCTTCAATTTCCTTTGTAATTTTTAATCCAGGTTGTGGTGTAGTAGATAAAATTCCTTCTTTCCCAAGTAATGAAGATACGGTAGATTTAAAAGTTGAAGCTACTGCTGCCAAAGTGGAATTAGAAGAAGCGGCAGCTGCACTATTGTCTATAGGGTTTGCTGCTGCTTCTCCTGATGGTGCTTCATCTGCTATTATTGTACTTGCTGGTTTCTCTTGTGGAGAACCCCCAGCAGCGGGTACGATCATATTTGGAACATCGCAAATAGGAAGACCTCCACTAATATCACCTAACAAACTTTCAAAGTCTGCCCCTATTCCAGAAAGAGCATCTCCAAATGTATTACCAAGTTCTAGTTTCTTTGCAGCAAACTGGGCAAGACCAGCAACAGAATCTGTAGCAATACTAAGTAGACCACTTATTTCAGCACCTAAAGATATATCTGGTAATGAAGGCAATTCTGGCATTTGCAATCCATCAAGTTTACCAAGTGCGGCTGTTACATCAAGTTCCAATTGATTAACAATATCAATTGCTGGTAACTCAAGATTTAAGTTCAAATTATCAAGAGAAGCACTTAACTGTTTTTGAATATCGTCAAAAGGTGCTTTTGCTCCACAAAGATTAGGAAGTTCAAATTCTGGTTTTATTTTTGGTAATGCCATTCCTAATCTCCTGCAAATACATTTTCACTGCCAGATGCTACACTAGTACAACCAGTAATAGCATCACCTATTCTACCACACCCTTGAGTATTAATTTTTACAGTTACTGAACCTGTAGCAATAGGTGCAGCATGTGATGGGCATACTGCTGGAGGAAGTAAGTGTGATGTATTATTATCCCCCTGTCTTGAGATACCTGTACCATTTACAAAAACATTATCACTACGTTGATCTCTAAGAGGAAGAGAACAATGAACAACATCTCTGTCTACACTATCTCCTCTACATACTGCTGGCACGTTCTTTCTCCATTAGTTCTTGCAACCTTGTATTCCACAAGGATAACTCTTCATGTTGTTCTTCTGTATGTTCACCATCTTCACCTTCTGGTTCTGGCATATCTGGAAGAAACGCAATAACATGTTCAAACTCATTTGGTACATCTTCCCATTTTGTGATAGTAACCAACTCCCCATTAACTACAAATTTAAATATTGCCATGTTATATCCTATGGATTAATATCAACCTTATTCGTTGCACTTGGTGAACCACCACCAGATTCAATAGTAAATATCGTTCCAGCAGTAGTATCGATTGTAGTACCACTATCGATGTCGATTGCAGTAGAAGTATCCAAATCAAGATCACCTGTAATATTTGTTTTCTGACTTGCCAGAAAGGTTTCTGTAACCTTGCCAGTATTATTCCAATTAGCAGCACCAGCAACAGTCAAATTAAATATGGAACCAGTTGCGGTAGTTAGTGCTAAATCATTGTCTGTTAATTCCACTCCACTAACAGTAATATTTAATCCATCAAAATCTGTCTGAAGGTTCATACTTGTTGCTGATTTCAAGTTCATTTTATTCGCAGCGGCAATTGTAACCTGTCCTTGTTGGTTGCCCAAAGGACCAATACCTGGATTTGTAGTGCTCATAATTAAATTACCTACAACACTTCGAACCATATCTCCTGCATTTACTTGGAGAAATGAGTTTCCACCATTTACTTGTTTTGTATCAGTACCTGATAATATTTTTGTAACATTCCCCCCAATGACATGCCTCACTTCCTTTGGTCCAGTTGGTGCTGTCCCTGTTGTATAATTAACAGCATTTGCTATTTGTATAGCATGACTTCCCACAATCTCCTCTTCACGATTACCTCCACCACCTTCTTTCAATACATTTCCACCTTCATCAAGTTCTCTTTCTAATCCTCTGGCACCAACTTTCATATAATGGTTTTTATGTATCTTCTGTGTATAGTCTCCCTTAACTTCTAATATATAATCTCCCTGCACAAGATGTTTCATGGTTCCTTTGGTAGTAAGGTTTACATCTCCAACAATGTATATATTGGAGCCTCCCATAACTATTTCATAGTTATCTCCAATCACCTTTGTTACCTTTGTTCCATCTGGATGAATTTCTTCGAAGGTTCCTGCTATATGTTGTTGAAGTAATCTTTCAGCACCAGGCGTGTCATCTATTTCATGAACATGCCCTATTTCACTTTCATGGGTATGGTTATAAGGATATCTTGGTATACTGCCCGCTGCTGGTTCTGGTTCTTCCCAGTTAACACGTTCATCATCTGTTTTTAAAGTCTGACTTACAGTTTTAAGATTTGGTTTCGTTGCGGTGGGAACCGAGGTTCCAAGAGGGTCAGTAAATCCTGCAATATTTTTTTTAAGTCTTAGTTCTTCTCGTTTGATTCTTGAAGGATGCATTATTGCTATAGCACCTCTAGCAAGAAGACTTACATCTGAATCTCCAATTGTTTTGGGATATACTCCATTAGGATCATTAAACCCTTTTGTAACATCTCTTTCTTCAGTATTAAATCCTGGTAAGGTTCCCAAGATAATGGGTTGCTGTTGTTCTACATCCCTAAAGAAACCTAAAACCCAACTACCTTCTACTATAAATGGAGGTGTATGCCCCAACCCATTCATAGAAGGAGTATCCGTTGGACCCATTACATTTGCCCACGGTAAATCTTCTGTTTCTATTAAAGTTTTATTTTCTGTATGATACCCAAGACATCTTACACGAACACGTCCTAATCGTTCTGGATCATCTCGATCTTCTACAACACCAACAAACCATACGAATCCCTCTTGTCCCATAAAATCGGACATAGTTCTCCCCTAAAATAATCACCTTTATTAAGATTATTTATAAGGATTAATGTAAGTCGGGATCTCGACCTAATCGTTTTGCTTCGGGATTATATTCTTCCATAACAAGACCAGTTCTACCTTGATCTTCATATGTTGCCATTATGGTGAAGGCATCATCCTGAGTAAGATTGTCCACTAACACTTCCCTAGCAACAATTCTATACCTAATTGTCTCTGTGTGCATGGTAGACTATATTTAGACAGGATTTAATTGCATATTCATAATATTTCCTGCAATTATCACTCTCTGGTGATTACAGGGTTGGGACGGAACAGAATGTAACGTCCAGGCGGGAAATAATATTAAATTACCTTCTTTTGGAGGTATTTGATTTAAGAATGAGGAAGTAGGAAAACGTAAAGGTGAACACTCAGGACAGCACTCTACATTATACACCCAACTCCATAACTGGGGCCAGTGGTCATGTGTCTGTGTAAAATCACCTTTGTTATAAATGGAACCCCAACATTCCGAGGTCTGCATATCTATTTTATGGGGAGCAGTTTTTTCTGCAAGTTCGAGTGCCTGTACAGCAATCTCTGCAAAAATGGATTCCTGCTTATGCATTAACCAATGAGTCATATGTGCCTTGACATTGGTTTTCCGTTTTTGCACATCTCCATTATTTAATATAATAGATTTGATATGCTGATTGGACATATGCCCCAAACAATCTTCTTTTATAACAACAGGATACTTATCGACAAACTCTCTACCATCAGGATGATTCCTCAATGCGGTTTTAGGAGATGTCATACTATCTGCGAGTTTCTGGAGTGCGGTCACTAATGGAGAACCCTTCCCCCCATTTTCTCGGACATCTTCGCCCGATTTTGAGGTAGAGCATTCTTGACAACATGATCGAGAAGATGTTCTATTTCCTCATCAGAGAGAACAACAGTATACAACTCCAGTGCTGTCTTCATCATCATACCAGAAGTAGCAAGCAGATCTGTCGAATCTGTGGGACCGACATGCTCATGAACAACATCCCAGAGTTTCCGAGATATTTCTTGTAACTCTTCATCCTTCATCTTCGTTCTCCTTAAAGCATCTCAAAATTTCATCCATATAGATATAGTCTGTCCTCTTGCCATTCTTGGATGTAACTCCCAGAAATACGGTATCCATATTCTTGTCTTTCACAGGAACATACTTTTTCAGTTTCTTGGAATAATAAAGAGGAACTCCGTCCTTTAACTCCATATTTTCATACGAGTCCATATCAGAGGATACTTCGGTTATTTTTCCGATCCGTTCAACATTCGGTTCTACCTCATATTCAACAAGATCATTGATATTGCATGTCATAATAAATCATTCCTTTCACAATTGCAATTATCTATACTATACACCATACGACAGTGTTTGTCAAGCATTATTTTTACGGAAACTCAATTCCTGTAGTCCAATCTTTAGTAGTCGTTATATTCTTATGACTAACCTGTTTGTTAATCTCTGCAAGAGTATCAGAGTCTATATGCTCTTTCAGTTCTTCTCTGTGCCTTTCTGCCATTACCAATTTGGCAAAAGATTTAATAATAAAAGAAGAAGTAGAAAAAGTAAAGACTATAGGGAACAAACCGTGAATAATACCCAGTAACATATACCAAGTACCTTTAAGTGAGTTAGTTACACTAAAGTATGCGTGGCACCAATATCCTTGAGGATTGTCCGTTGACTGTGGATGTTCCATAAACATCTTATACCATGCCATCATTATAAACATATTTTTCTCCTAATGTTTTGTGGGGAAAGGTTCCAATATGGTTCCTTCGAGTAACATCTTTAATACTACAGGATCATTACAGAACTTATTCAGACGTGCTTCGAGATGATCGTATGTAATTTCCTGATCATCCATACATTCTTTTACAGCATCTTCGTGAAACACGATTGTAATTTTCATTAGTGACCCAGTGCAGTATTCCTTTTCACAACTTCTTCTCTAGTCGTACATTCGAATACTCCCACCTTTTGGAGTTTCTTTCCGAAATGCGCCTGTATCTGCAACCGTAACTGAGGTTCCATTAAATGTATTCTGGTTTCACACACAGCTTTATCGTGATATCCTTCGGTATATTGTATCCACCCTGTAGGA